>OIFK01000017.1_pt1 | contig 234325 bp, 230 predicted proteins | sample 1582071 | NCBI WGS metagenome assembly OIFK01 (sample SAMN07501052, study PRJEB24779) | human gut metagenome | isolation source: stool | host: human infant | place: USA: Pittsburgh, PA | reverse complement strand
ACCGCCGTATACCGAACGGTACGTACGGTGGTGTGAGAGGACGCTAAATAAAATAATTATTTAGCTCCTACTCGATTGTATATATAACTTTAAATTTTTATGTTGTAGCTTGTTTATAAGCATCCTTTACTATTTCACATATATAGTAAAGCTCATTTGTTGGGATTGTTATATTAAAGTTATCAGTTAATTCTTCAAGTGCTTTATTTGTTATATTTACATACCTTTCATTATTTATAATATAGCTAGACATTTCTTCCTGAGAGGTTAAAATAAAGTCCTTAAGTAAAATTCTTTCTATAGCACAGGATAAATGAATAAAGATTTTTGTTATGCTAGAATTTGTTAATACAATTTCTAAATTCTTTTCGATAACATTTATAAAGTTAAATACAAGTGGTTTTATCTTATATGCTGAGAATATAGTTAAATACTTATCTACAGCATCACAAGTAATATTTATTGCTATATCCTTTGTTAATGTTGTAACTATTTTATTTTCATTATTTTTATTTTGTACTCCTATTAAAGAAAGAAGTTTATTAACACCATTGTGCAATACGATATCCTCTAAAGATATAAATGGAATATCGTTTGTTTCTGGGTTTATACTACCTACAATAGCTATGGTTTTCTTATCAATAGATGTTCGATGTATTATATCTCTAAGCTGAGTTTTACTTTCTAGATTTAATGGAATTATTTCTATATCATAAATATTATTTTCTTTTAATATATTTTTTAAGTTGTAATGAAGATAGTTTGCTACACCTTCACCTGAATTACAAACGGTATATATTAATCTCTTTTTATTTATTGAAAGGTGATTTTCTATTTTTTTATTAAAGCTATAAGATAGTTTGTTATTCATTCCTATTAAATCATGAAGTATATCATCCATATCGCTCTTTAAGAATATAGACTTTCTAATAGCTTCGATAACTAATAATATATTAGTTGAATTGACAGTTACAATATTTATTCCAGTTTTCTCTTTTATGACTTCATCAAGAGTAGTTAGTGACCCCATATCAGCAAATAAAATTAATCCTCTTTTAAAGGTTCCAGGTTTTAACTTTTCTAAGAATAGAGGCAATATCTTACTTGCATCTTCGGTAAGAGGCATATCAATAGCTAAAGCAAAATTAATGCTAAGTAAGTCATTAGCAACATCTGCTATATTACTAGCTAAAGATTCTCCATGGGCAGCTATCATAATACCTACAGAATCAAAACTTTCTTTAGATTTTAAAGAATCTATTATAATGATTAGATTGTGAAGTTCCTCAGTTGGACAGTATATATTAAATTTAACTTCAAGGGTTTTAACAATCTTTTTGCAAACTGACTGAATTTCTAAAGGTATATCTAATAAGTCTTTAGTTTTAGAAATTTGTTTAGTATCACTATCGTAGTCTTTTAAATTTTTAAGATATAAAGCAAGTGCTGCATAGGAACTTCTATCAATTATAAGATTTAAATCATCATATAAAATATCAGATAGAGTGGATATTATTTCTGATGTCTCATCATCTAAAAAATCTGGATACATTTTTTGTAATGTAAGATTTTTTGCTATTAGTTGAGTATAATCAGAAAAAGTTTTCTTAATATCTACATTATCCTCTCCTAAGATATTTAATTGATTATTATAGAATTTTACAAAGTCATATGTTGGCGTTGGAGCCGTTTTAAAGATTTGGCTTCCAGGTGAAAATTTATATTCATTTTTATCTAAAAGAAGTTCAACCTTTTGTCTAGTTGAGATCTCTATGTTAGATAGAGTGTTATTGGTATAAAGTGGTAATGAATCTTTGGTTATATGAACTTTATCTAAGTTGTTGAGTCTACTATCTAAATATGATCTAGCAACGGATAGTTGAATGTCACTTGCTAGTTGACCGATATTTCCATGAGGATTATATAGCATTAAGTCTGATAAACAGTTTTTATCAACATGTATTGGCATATTTATTTTTTTAGACTCAGCACTATATAAATTGTTAACTAGCATTAGTTTTTCACTTAAGGTTCTCTCTTTAAGACTAGGAATTCTTATTGATGATGGTATTCTCCTTAGGAAAGTTGTAAGCAGCATAGAGTTAGGATTTTCTGTTGTAGCTGCTATTATTAGAACCTTAGCAGTTCTTTCCGAAGAAGTTTCTCCAAGTCTTCTAAATTTCTGTTTATCAATATATAAGAAGAGCATTTCTTGCCCCTCTGGAGGAAGTCTATGGATTTCGTCTAAAAATAAAACACCACCATCAGCTTCTTCTATTAACCCTTTTTTATCAGTATCTGCGCCAGTATATGCTCCTTTAACAGTACCAAATAATTGGGCAACTAGTAGATTTGGATTATTAGCATAGTCGGCACAGTTAAATACCACAAAAGAGGAGTTTTTGTTAAACACATTATTTTGTACACCATACTCATACATGATTTCAGCAAATAGACTTTTACCAACACCAGACTCTCCAAGAAGTATAGTATGAAGTCCATTAGGATAAAGTATTGATGATTTACCTAACTTTACTATACCTGCTAAACTATGATTTGAACCTATTAATTTGTTAAAAGGATCTAAGTTATTAGTATTATTAACTTCTTTCTCATTTGAAGAATCTAAAATTGGCACTAAATCTGCTAAAGAAGAGCATTTTAGACATTCGTCATCTAACATGATTTGAAATATATTTTCAAAGTGCTCTCTATCAAAATACTTAGTGGGTTTTCCTTTAATTTTTATAAGTAAACCATCTTTATATAGTTTATTTAAATCCGAAGAGGCATTATTTCTAAGTATACTAAGTCTTTCAGCTATATCTAAAGAGGAAACGCCTAAAGTTGGATTTTCCTTTATATCGTGAATAGTAACGTTTTCACAAAAATCCTCAATATATTTTTTTATGACCTCAATTCTTAACACCTAATCTACCTCCTAAAAGAAGAATTCTTAATTATAAGTGCTAGATGTCTAAATTTATCTAATGAATATGAATAGAAGTTATAGTAGGCTTCACAGAAATAATTAAGATTATCTTTTTGGTTTTCTCTATGACGTCTACAACCACCTCTACAAATTGATATATATTTGCATGACTTACATTTAGCACTTATTTCAGTGGATTCCTTTAAAAAGTTAATTGTTCCTTCATTTTTATGAATGTCATCAAAGGAGTCTTTAAGTATATTTCCAATATTGTAATTTTCATAGGTGTAAAAATCGCATGGATATACTGAACCATCACTTTCAATAATATGTTGACATGAGCATACTCCTCTCATATCACAAGCTTCGTAGTCTTGATTTAAGAATAGTCCTAATATATTATCAAATAATCTTATACTTACATAATTATTGTTTAATGCATCTTTATACCATAGATCAAATATTTTAATGAGAAATTTCTCATACTCTTTAGGGGTAAGTGAATATTTTTCTAAAGTCATAGAAGTATTTTCTAAGGGCTCTAAACAAGGATTAAATTGAATATATTTATAGTTATTTTTCTTGTAGAAGTTATAAATACCTTCAACTTTTTTACATAAAGCTGAAGTTATAACAGTAAGAATATTAAAGTCAACATGGTATTTTTTTAATATAGTAATACCTTTATTAACGCTATTAAAACTACCATCATTTTTATAATCAAGTCTGTTTAAATTATGAATATCCTTATTTCCGTCCAGAGAAATACCAACAAGAAATTTATTTTCTTTTAAGAATTCTCCCCATTCATCATTCAGTAGTGTACCGTTTGTTTGAATTGAGAATGAGAAGCTTGTACTATTGGTTATTTCTTTAGTGTATTTAATAAGCTCTTTATAAAATTCTAGGCCCACAAGAGTAGATTCTCCTCCTTGAAAACCTATAGAACAATGACCACCATTACAATAGTCAGCAGCTTTTAAAACGATTTCTTTAAGAGTAGAAAGTGGCATGAAGCCATAGTCTTTTATATCTCTTGCATCCGCAATAGAGTGATAGAAACAGTATTTACACTTTAAGTTACATTTACTAGATGACGGTTTTATCATTAGACTTAAATTTCTTTTCATTTTTTCCCCTCCCATATTAAATAAATACTGAAAGAATATTATAGAAATTTAAAATAATTAAGGCTATTAATACCACATTAAATACTTTTAGAATAGTTTCGCTTGAATATAGTTTATTAAACCTAGAACCTATTATTCCTCCTAGGATTCCACCCACAACCATAAATGGTAGCATGCTTAAGTCAAATGCACTGAAGCCAGAAGAAGTTGCAACGGTTACTAGCTTTGAAGCTTGAGAAAATAATATAGTTATTATTGAATTAACAGCTGCTTCCTTTGTATTCATTGAGAAGAATATTGTAAGAACACAAACGTTTATTGGTCCTCCTCCTATACTTAAGAAAGATGCTATTGCTCCTAAAAGCAGTCCTATTGCTATACATGCTACAGAATTTTCTATGTGATAGCTTTTAAATTTATCTTTATTATTCATGTATATGTATACAAGAATTAGTAGTATAGCTAGTACAAAGTTTTGGATTACTGTAACTGTTGTTGGTTGCATTAAGGTTAAAATGAATTTTACTAGTTTTTCTCCTATAAGACCTCCAAAGATTGAACCTATACCAATAAGCACAGTTTTTCTTACTTCGATTTTAAATTTATAACGTATTTGCTTGATTATAGAAACTATAGCCATAGAAAAAACAGTGAATGACGATAATACACTTATTGTTGATAAGTTATAGTCGCCTAAGAAATCTAGAATGGGCTTGATTATTACCCCGCCACCAAGACCTGCCATTGAACCTAGGGTCGTAGCCCCTAAAGCAATAAATAAGTAAAGTAAATTCATTTGTTCTTCCTCCAATTCAAACTTTTGTGCAAAAATCTATACTATCTATATTAATTTCAATTTCTATAATTTTCAAGCAGATTTCAAACTTATTAGAAAATAAAAAAATATTAATTTATATGAAGAGTATTATATTGATACTCGTAAACAGTATCATTTTTTTATAAAGAGTATTAATGAGTATTATACCTGTTTGAAAACGTTATAAATGCTTGCGATACTAATTTTGGCACGGTACTTGCTTTAAATAAAGGCATAAGGAGGGAGTACATAAATGAAAGAAATAGGAATCATATTAATAAGTCATGGGCATTTTGCAGAGTATGCAATGAAGAGTGCTGAAATGATAGTTGGGAAACAAGAGAAGTATAAAATAGTTTCGGTTACTGATGATAAGGATTTAGAAAATGTTTTAGAGGAGCTTAGAGAAGCTTATAAAGAGTTAAAAGATGAAAGAGAAGTAATTATTCTAGCAGATATATTTGGAGGGACTCCATGTAACGCTAGTTCAAGAATGATATTAGATGGGTGCGATGTAGTAGTTTATACAGGATTTAATTTACCGGTTCTATTAGAACTATTATTAAACAGAGAGTTACCAACTGAAGCAATTAAAGAAAAATTAGAAGAGGTTTATAAAGAAACATTTATAGATATAAACAAGAAGTTATCAGTAAAAGAAGAAGAGGAAGAAATAGCTTTATAGAGAGTTTAAGGAGGAAATAAAAATGGGTGTTAAATTAGTAAGAATTGATGACAGATTAATACATGGACAAGTTTGTTCAACTTGGATTGGAGACTATGGCATAGAACAAGTACTAATAATTAATGATAAGGTAAGCAAGGATCCAGTACAAAAATCAGTAGTAGGACTTGCAGCTCCAGCAGGAGTAAGAGTTTTAGTATTTGGTGTAGAACAATTTATAGAAGTATTAAAGAAGAATCCAATAAAGAAGGATACTTTACTATTATTTACAACATCAACAGATGTATTAAAAGTAGTAAATGGTGGATTAGAAATTCAAAAGGTAAATGCTGGAGGAATGAGATACAACGAAACTAGAAAGAGACTTACAAAGTCAATTTCAGTAACGCCTGAAGAAGAAAATGCATTTAAAGAACTTATGGATAAAGGCATTGAAGTATTTGTACAAATGGTACCTAAAGATGACGTAGTATACATGAAGGATCTTATTTAAAATTTATAAATAAATTAAAAAAGGAGAGGTTATTATGTTAATCAAAGCATTATTAGTAGCTGTTTGGGCAGGTATATGTGCATGGGACCAATATGGACCACATTTAGGTTTCAGAAAACCATTACTTGCAGGTGCAGTAACAGGACTTATTTTAGGTGATTTAACTCAAGGTCTTATAATTGGAGCAACATTAGAATTAATGTGGTTAGGAGTAAACAACGTAGGTTCTTATGTTCCACCAGATGTTATTTCAGGTTCAGTAGTTGGTGTAGCAATTGGTATTTTATCAGGCGGTGGAGAAGCAACTGGTGTAGCTGTTGCAATTCCAGTTTCATTATTAGTTCAACAACTTGATATGTTATGTAAAACTATCAGTATTTCTCTAGTACACAAAGCAGATAAAATTGCTGAAACAGGTGACTTTGATAAGATTGACAAGCTTCAATATATGGGTGGTGGCTTAATTTTCTTAAGTAGAGCAGTACCAACATTTATAGCTGTATTTTTAGGAGCAAGTGCAATTGACTCTATTATGGCAGCAATACCAGCAAGCGTAATGACTGGTTTAACAGTTGCATCAAAAGCAATTCCAGCAGTAGGTATAGCAATGCTATTGACTATGATGCTTAAAAAGAATATGTGGATGTTCTTAATACTAGGATTCACATTAACTGCATACTTAAATTTACCTACATTAGCATTAGCATTAATAGGTGCATGTTTCGCAGGTGTTTATGACTTAATAATGAACAATAAACAAAAAGAATCATCTGTTAATAAAGCAGCAACAGTATCTGTTGAAGTAGAAGAAGGTGTAGAAGGAGGCTGGGATCTATAATGGCTAACTTAATTGATAAAAAGGATTTAAAGAAAGTATTTTGGAGATCACAAATATGTCAATTCTCTCATAACTATGAAAGAATGCAAAGTTTAAGCACAGTTTATATATTAAAGCCAATATTTAAGAAGCTTTATAAAGATAAATCAAAAGAAGAAAGAGCTAATGCTATGAAGAGACACTTAGAGTATTTCAATACTCATCCAATAGCAATGCCTTTCATCTTAGGTATAGTAGCAGCCATGGAAGAGACAACAGATGAAGATCAAAAAGAGTCAGTAATCTCAATGAAGACAAGCTTAATGGGTCCTTTAGCTGGTATTGGAGACAGTATGCTTAACTTCACATGGATGCCTATCGCAGGATCAATTGGTGCGGCATTCGCTTTAGATGGAAACATATTAGGTGCAATATTAATGTTCTTAATGATTAACTGTTTATACTTCCCGTTAAAGTACTATGGTGTAACTAAAGGTTATTCTAAAGGGATGGAAGTTTTAGGTGGAGAAGATAACGGAAAAGGTATATTTGATAGATTAGCTAATATGGCTAACGTTCTTGGAGTTATTGTTGTTGGTGGATTAATTGCAACAACTGTAAAAGTAACACTTGGTGTTCAAATTGCAGCGGGAGAAAATCCTTTAATGTTACAAGAAATGCTTGATAAAGTAATGCCAAATTTACTTCCATTAGCATTAACATTCCTTTGTTACTATCTATTAAAGAAATCTAACGGTAAGAATGCTGTTTGGGTAATATTCGGAGTATTAATAATAGCAGTATTATTGTCAATGGCTGGAATTATAGTATAGAAGTGAAAGAATATGTGAACTTAAAAATTTAAGGTCACACCTAAAAATTATTGTAGACAAGCTGATAAGTATATTATTGCTTGTCTACAATAATATGAATTAAAACTTAGTAAACTTGGAGGAGATTTTATATGAGAACAGTCGTAGTTTTAATGGATACGTTAAAGAGAAATATGATGGAAGTCTACAATAATGAAACTTGGGTAAAGACTCCTAATATAACTAAATTCTCTAAGGAAGCAGTTACATTTGATAATCATTGGGTTGGATCTGCTCCATGTATGCCTGCAAGAAGAGATATACTTACTGGACGTTTAAACTTTTTAGAAAGATCTTGGGGGCCAATAGAACCATTTGATATAACACTTCCTAAAGTATTAGCAGAAAAGAATGTATTTAGTCACATAGTAACAGACCATCCTCACTATTTTAGATTAGGTGGAGAGGATTATGTTCAACAATTCTCTACTTGGGACTTCTATAGAGGACAAGAAGGAGATCCATGGATATCAAAAATTGATGATCCATCATTTATGCCAGATGATTATTATGGAAAATTAAGAAGACAATATCAATGGAACAGAACAAAGTGGGAAAGACAAGAAGATGAATATCCAACTCCTAAGACATTTAATGCAGCCTGTGAATGGCTTGAAGATAATAAGGAACATGATGATTTCTTCTTGATGGTAGAAACTTTTGATCCACATGAACCATTTGATGTTCCAGAGGAATATATGAAGATGTATGGGTGTGAATATGAAGGTCCATATTTTGAAACACCAAATTATAAAGAAGTTGATGTACCAGATGATGCCTTAGACTATATAAATAAGAGATATGCTGCATTACTTACAATGACAGATAAACATTTTGGAAAATTAATAGATAAATTAAAGGCTCTTAATATATATGAAGATACCTTAGTTATAGTAACTACAGACCATGGATATTTCTTAGGTGAAAGGAATTACTTTGGTAAGAATTATATGCATATGTACAATGAGTTAGCTCACATTCCTTTATTAGTACATTTCCCAGGAGGAAAGATGGCAGGAGAAAGAGTGAATGTATTAACTCAAAATATTGATATTATGCCAACAGTTCTAGATTATTCAGGAGTAGAAATTCCAGAAGATGTTCAAGGAACTTCGTGGAAACCAATTCCTGAAGGTGGAGAATATAACAGGGAGTATGCTTTATATGGTTACCATGGAATAGCAATGAATGTTACAGATGGTGAACATACATATTTTAGAGCACCTAACAAAGAAAATAAGCCATGCTTTGAATATACATGCATACCGACAACAATTAGAAAGTATTTAGGAAAAGGAAGGGAGAAAGAAATAGAAATAGGTAGATTCTTAAAGAGAACAGATTATCCTGTTTATAAAATTCCAATAGAAAATCCTTCAATACTAGATAATGTTGATGATGCTTTGAAATATACTGCTGAAAGCAAGTTGTTTAATATAGTTGAAGACTATCCTCAAGTAAATCCAATAAAGGATGAAACTTTAGAAAGTAAATATATTAATCTTTTAAAAAGAGGATTAGAAGAAATGGATGCTCCAAAAGAGCAATTTAAAAGACTAAATTTAAAATAGTAGGAGGAAAATTTGATGAAAGTAATAATTGCATCAGATAGCAAAAGTGTAGAATTTAAAAATGGTATAAAGGAAGACTTAATTAATAAGGGTTATGAAGTCATAGATAAAACAGAAGGAAAAGAAGTTGATTTTTATGATGCCTCAAATTTAGTATGTGAAGCAATTCTTAACAAGGAAGGGGTAAGAGGTATCGTAGTAGATGAATATGGTACAGGCTCCTTTAATGTATGTGCAAAACATAAGTATATAGTATGTGCACAAGTAGCTGATGAACATTCAGCTAAGATGACTAGAGACCATAATAATACTTCAATAATAACAATGGGTTCTAAGGTTACAAGCCTAGAAATTGGAAAAAGAATTTCAGAAAAATTCGTTTCATCTGAATACTCAGGTGGAAGACATCAAATAAGAGTAGATATGTTAAATAAAATGGCATAGGAGGAAAAAGAAATGATTATATCAGTTGGATGTGACCATATAGTTACACATGTTAAAAATAGCGTAGTTGAATATTTAAAGTCAAAGGGGCATGAAGTTATAGATAATGGTACTTACGACCATGTAAGAACTCACTATCCAATATACGGAAAAGCTACTGCTGAAAAAGTAGTAAATGGAGAAGCAGATTTAGGAATAGTAATCTGTGGTACAGGAGTTGGTATAACTAATTCAGCAGCTAAGATTAAGGGCGCTAGAGTTGCTCTAGTAAGAGATGTTGAAACAGCAAGATATTCCAAAGAAGAATTAAACATAAATATTCTTGGTTTTGGTGGAAGAATTACAGGTATTGGCTTAATGGAAAATATTATTGATGTATTCTTAGAAACTGAATACAAGCCAACAGAAGAAAACAAGAAGTTAATTGAAAAGATAGATAATATGATAGAAAAAGATTATGCAAATGGCGATGAACATTATTTTGATGAGTTCAATGAGAAGTGGGAAAGAGGAGAATATCACGATTAATATTTAGGGGGATAAAAATGAGTATACTATCAACAAGACAAATGCTTTTAAATGCACAAAGAGATGGATATGCCGTTCCAGCATTCAATATACACAATCTGGAGACATTACAAGTAGTTGTAGATACAGCTGTTGAAATGAGATCACCAGTAATAATTGCGGGGACGCCTTCAACAATTGAATATGCAGGTGCTGAATACATAAATGCAATGGCAGAAGTAGCAGCCCATAAATATGATATTCCAATAGCAATTCATTTAGATCATTTTGAAGATGTAGAGGCTATAAAGAGAAATATAGACATTGGATTTAAATCATGTATGATAGATGCATCAAAGCTAGAGTTTGAAAAGAACATTGCTAAGGTTAAGGAAGTAGTAGATTATGCTCATAAATTTGATGCTACAGTAGAAGCAGAACTTGGAAAATTAGGAGGACAAGAAGATGACTTAATTGTAGATGAAAAAGATGCAATGTATACAAACCCTAATGATGCAGCGGAGTTTGTAAAGAAAACTGGAATTGATTCTTTAGCAGTAGCTATAGGAACAGCTCATGGATTATATAAGGGTGAACCTAAGCTTGATTTTGAAAGATTAAAGGAAATAAGATCAAAAGTAGAGGTCCCACTAGTTTTACATGGAGCCTCAGATGTTCCAGATGAATTGGTAATGAAGGCTATTTCACTTGGAATATGTAAGGTTAATGTTGCAACAGACTTAAAGATTCCATTCTCAGGTGCATTAAAGGAATATTTCAGCAAACATCCAGAAGCTAATGATCCAAGAAAGTATATGACTCCTGGTAAAGAAGCAATGAAGAAAATAGTAGAACATAAGATACAAATTTGCGGTAGTGCAAATAGATATTAATAGAATAGGAAGTTAGATATGATATTAGTAGTAAATTTAAATGCATCTGTGGATAAAAGATATGAAATGAAGGAGCTTGAAAAAGGAACTGTAATGAGGGCTTTTAAGGTTGAAAACACACCTGGAGGTAAGGGAATACACGTTGCAAATGTAGCTACTATCTTAGGTGAAGAATGTATTGCAACAGGTTTCTTAGGTGGAAAAACTGGTGAATTTATTGAAGAAAAGTTAGTTGAGTATAATATAAATAGTGACTTTGTAAAAATAAATGGTGAAACAAGAGAATGTTTAGCTATAATTACAGAGGACTTAGCTCAAACTGAAATATTAGAACCAGGACCTGAAGTTTCTATGGAAGAACAAAATAAGTTCTTATTAAAATATAAAGAGTTAGTAAAAAGAAGCAATATTATTGTTGCCTCTGGTAGTGTACCAAGAAATATTCCTAAAAATTTCTATGGTGAATTAATTAGTATTGCTAATAAAAATAACAAGAAGTTTTTATTAGATACAAGTGGAGAACTTTTAGTAGAAGGTATAAAATCTAAGCCTTTCTTTATTAAACCTAATAGAGATGAAATAGAGGCATTAACAGGTAAAAGAATAGAAACTGATGAAGATGCTATTGAAGAAATTAAAAAGTTCCAAGAACAAGGAATAGAATTTGTAGTTATTTCTCTTGGAAGTAAGGGTTCAATAGCAGGTTATAAAGGAAGATTTTATAAAGTAAATGTTCCTAAAATAACAGCTGTAAATCCTGTTGGATCTGGTGATTCTTATGTTGGTGGTGTAGCTGTTGCCCTAGAAAGAGGCTATGGTATAGAAGATATATTAAGGTATGCTTCAGCTTGTGGTACAGCAAATGCTATGGAAGAAGAAACAGGATTCGTTAGAAAAGAGGTAGTGGAAGATTTATATAAAAAAATAACTGTAACTTTAGATAAATAGTATTAAATAAAAGTGATTGGTTAAATATTCAGTATTTATTGATTAAATTTAGATTCATCTTTAGTATTAGCGTAAAAACATGTATTAAAGATGAATCTTTTTTTAGTTAAGAGTTTAATTTATAACAAAAAATAAGGAGATGAAGAGGTTTGAGAAAGAAGAGAATATTAAATTTATTGTTATCGTTTACTTTGGCTGTATCATGTGTTTCTCCCATATCAGTGGTTAGCGCTAAGAATATTAAGGAAGATGTAAACATCGAAAAAAACTTAATAGGATATTGGGATTTTAATGAAGGCTCACTAATTAACAAAGCTAATAGTGATAAGAATGGAGAGCTTATAGGGCAAGGAATATCTATTAAAGACTCAGATATGGGAAAATCACTTTATTTTGGTAGTGATTCTGATAGTTATATGAAGGTTCCTGAGTTTATAAATACTGGTGTGAAACCATACACAATATCAATGTGGTACAAGTATGATGAGAATTTAGCAACTCATAATAATACTGTATTAGCTCAACAAGATGGTAATGGTAGATCATTATTATTATTAACTTCTACTAATAAATATAGAAGTTTTGTTAACGCACAAAATGTAGATAGTAATTCAGATGTAGATATAAGTATTTGGCAACATGTATCAATGACAATAGATCCAGAATCTAATAAAATAAAGTACTATATAAATGGTAAATTTGACTCAGAAAAAGATGCAGGAAGTAATAAAGTAGATACATTAACAAGTTTATTAATAGGAAGGCATAAAAATGGTGGAAAAGATCCAGATTCAATGAAAGGGGAAATAGATGAGGTTCGTGTATATGATAGAATCATAAATGATAGTGAAGCGAAGGCTATATATGAATCAGTAAAATCACCTAATAAAACAATTGAAGATAATCTAATAGGACATTGGAACTTTGATGATGGAAATGTAGACAACTTACTTGGAGATAAAGATGGAAAATTAATAGGTAATAATGTAGCTATAGGAAAATCAAGCAACGAAGAATTAGGAAATTCATTAATCTTTAATAAAGGTAATGATAGTAGTTTAAAGATTGATAGTTTTATTAATACTGGTAAAAATCCATATTCATTCTCTTTATGGTATAAAACTGAAGAAATTAGTGAAAAAAATCATACAGCCATATTACAACAAGGGGAAGCTGGCAAATCTTTATTAACACTTCGCCTAGATAATAAGTATGGTTCATATGTTAATGGTACAGATGTTTTATCAACCAATACAGTAACTAAGGGAACTTGGCAAAATGTTATTATAACTACTGATCCTAAGTCAAATAAAGTTAAGTATTACATTAATGGAGAACTTGATGGGGAATATGATGCTGGAGATAACTCAGTTGATGAGATGACTAGCTTAATAATAGGAAATCATAAAAATCCTAATGGAGAAAATCCACAACAATTTGTAGGAGAAATAGATGAAATTAGGGTATATGACTATGCAATTGGTAAGGATATAGCAAAAGAAATATATGAAGATAAAGTAGATAAAAACGTAAAATTAAAATTAAATCCAAATGAAGTTGAACGTTTAATTGATCGTGCTACTTTTGGAATTAATCATAGATATTCATTTAATGGATATGGAAGCTTTGACTCTGAAACAGGAAAGATGAAAGAAGACTTTACAGAGCTTTATAGAAATGCAAATTTTGGTTCTCTAAGATATCCAGGTGGTACTATCTCAAATTTATTTAGATGGAAAGACTCTATAGGAGATTCATCTAATAGAAAAAATCAAATTCATGGATTCTATAGTGCAGCTAAAGGAATAGAGCCTAACTTTGGATTAGGAGAAGTAGCTACATTTGCTGATGAAAACAATTCAGAGATAGTTTATGTATATGGATTAGGTAGAGGTTCAGCACAAGATGCTGCAGACTTAGTTGAATATCTTAATGCTGAAGTAGGTACAAATCCAAATGGGGGAATCGAATGGGCAAAGGTTCGTGAGAAAAATGGACATTATAAGCCTTATAATGTAAGATTCTTTGAAATTGGTAATGAAATGAACCAAGGTGGAGGTGATGGGTCAACTTCACAAATGTATTGGACTGCTTATGACGGAGATCCTCTAGATCATTATATTAATGGTGGAACTATAAATATAAAAAAGCAAGAAGTTGTAGAACCAGAAGAATGGAATGCATCAACAGCTAAGAGTAATGGCGAGCCTAACCAAGTTAAGTATATGAGATATGCTAATACAATACCAGGTAGAGGAACTGATACTCAAGAGGATTATAGAAAAGATGAATTTACTGCAGTAAAAAAAGACTCAGTACATGTATATGTTAATGATGTTGAATGGACTATAGTAGAAAATATTAAAAATGCTGGTGCTGAAAATGTAGTAGAAGTTAATTACTTTAATGGGGAACTATTATTTGGTGATGGAGTAAATGGAAACATACCTAAAGAAGGTGCTACTATAAAAGTATCATATACAGTTGAAAAAGATGGATTTGTCCAAGTGTCACAAGCAATGAGAGATACAATTAAGCAAATAAATGAATTATCTGGAACTGATAAAGAAATTCAGGTATATTCAAGTTTTGAAACAGAAGGTTTTGTAAAAACTATGGATCAAAATAATTATAATGATTTATATGATGGTTTAACTATACATCCATACTCAGGTACTCCAACAGGTTCAGGAGAAGATTTTTATGATTCTGCAATGAAGCTAGCAGATAAAAATGGTATTGCTCATGTTCAGAAATACGTTGATTTAATGCCAGAAGGAAAGGTGCCTGTAATTTCTGAATTTGGTATATTTAGATCTACTAATCCACTATTAAGATCTCAGACACATGCTGTATATATAGCTAAATGTTTAATGGAATATGTAAGATTAGGTAGTCCATATATTCAAAAACATTGTTTAGTAGATTGGTACAGTGAAGGTGCAGATTCATTAGGACCAACACAACAAGCTGTAATACAAGCAGTACCTCAAGAGGGGGCTGATACATCAACTGGTGAAGGTAATTATAAGTTTTTCTCAACACCTTCTGCCCATGTATTTGAAATGTTAAATGGAATGTTTGGTAATGAGATTATAAGTAGTAACTTCAGTTATATGCCTAAGTTTGCTGGCACTGTTGATGTATTCAATGCATTAGCTAGTAAGGATGAAGAAGGTAATATTTATTTAGCTGTAGTTAATCTAGATAAGAATGAGAAAAGAAATATAGAAGTTCAAGTTGATGGTGTAGACTTAACTAATAAGGTAGTTGATGTGCAGAAGCTTGCTGGAGATTCATTTAGTGAAGAAAATACTTTAGATAATCCTAATAATGTTGAAATAGAAAAATCCAAATTTGTAGTAGATAATGAAGGTATGAATTTAGAATTAGATCCTCATTCATTTACTATATTAAAAATAAATAATGAAGGGGCACAATTAGTTGATAAGTCACAATTAGAGGATTTAGTTAAAAGTTGTGAAGGTAAGAATGAAGCAGATTATACAGTAGAATCATGGTCAAAATTTAATGATGCTTTAAATGAAGCAAAGTTGGTATTAAATAATCCAGATGCAACTCAAGAGGAAGTTGATAATGTCGTTAATAGTTTAAAAAATACTTTATCTAATTTGAAAGAGATAGAGAAGGAAACACCAAAAGATGAAGATAATAATAATGCAGGTAAAGAAGAGAATGATAATGAAGGTAGTAATCCACCAAAAACTGGAGATGTATCTTCACCTATTATGGCCTTAGCTTCAATACTTACATTAAGTGGAGTATATTTATTTAAGAATAGAAAACATAAGTGATTATAGTAATACCTAAATAATTATGTTAATAAATTTTAGCGATTCTAGGTATTTATTATTTAAGGATTAACTTGGAATTGGGCTATTGGAGATTCTCCAGTAGCCTTTTTTGGTTACAATAAATATCAAAATAAGGATTGTTAAAAATTTTCTATTATAAATAATTAGTAATACTATTTTTATTAGATGTGGTGCGTAATATGTAGAAAGTACGACATAAGTGTTCTTTGAAAATTGAATAATACAGTATTTGAAAAAGATGATATAATAGCATTAAGTTACAGATAGATAAATTAGAAGTTGGAGATAGAATATTATGATTATATTGATAACAGGTGCATCGCACACAGGTAAGACTGTACTTGCTCAAAAACTACTTGAGAAATATAAGTATCCATATTTATCAATAGACCATTTGAAAATGGGGTTAATTCGTAGTGGCTATACCAAACTTACACCCGAAGATGATAATGAACTTACGGATTATTTGTGGCCCGTTATTCGTGAAATGATTAGAACTGCCATAGAGAACAAGCAAAATCTTATTGTCGAAGGGTGCTATATTCCTTTTGATTGGTCAAAGGACTTTGAAAAGGAATATCTTGAGCATATCAAATACTACTGTCTTGTAATGAGCGAGGATTATATAAAAAATCACTTTGCCAGTATAAAAATATATGCGGATGCCATAGAAAATCGTTTAGATGATGAATGGTGTACTATGGAAAATGTTTTAGAAGATAATGCACAGTTTTTGGAACTTGCTCAAAAGTACAATGTAAATTATGTGCTTATTGAAGATAAGTATGAGATAAATATTGATTTATAATGACAAATTCCAGTTTGTTGATTAGCTTATTGAAGAGATAAAGAGAAGAAAACTAAAAATGTGATAAAAATACTGTATTATTCAAAAAAGAATATGCAGTATTTTTTTGTAGCAATTCTAAGAAATTGTGCAATAGAAAAGTTACTTGGAAGAAAAAAGCTGAGGGGATTTACTCTAAACTTTTTTCATTACATGGTCATAGTAAAAGCAGATAGCATCCATTGGTTCTTTGTAACATAGATCATCTTTAGACATTACAAATTCTTTTTTTCTTCTAGCCATTTCAAACCTCCAAATTGTTTTTCTATAAATTTTATATGCAAAAAGATAAGTTGTTAACTTCTTAAGTTTTTAACAACTTAAGAAGTTAAGAAGATAAGAATTTAAGAAGTTATAGTAAAAATGCGGGGTTAAAAGGATTTTTATGAGATAAGTTCTAAAAATGCATATATTTTATTTGAAAATAATTTTTGGAGGGATTTATCATGGAAGATAAAATTAAATTGAGGGCTGAAGACTATGATCGCTACGATAAAAAGAAGATAGCTTTAGCTATAAAAAAATCTATTTTAATTAGAAAAGACCTGAATTCCAGGTCTTAAATGTTATAAGTATTATTGATTATACTTCCATTCATGTTCAATATGTGAGCAAAAGTCAAATAAATTATATCTATTAGGAACATCTTCAATATTAATAATATCTTCAGGATATATTCCATCCCAAGGAGAAACAGTTACTGTACTATTGCTATATATTTTTATTACATACTTTGAATCATCAAAGATAATTTTTAATTGATATGGTTCTTTTTCTTCTGGAATAACTCCATCAGTTTTATAGTTATCTTTAGATAAGGAACGAATAAAGTTTTCTATAATATCGTTATCCTCTTCCTTATTAATAGGAACAGTTTTATAGAAATTAGTGTTGAATAATTCTAAAGAATACTCTTCATCATTAAGAAGCTTTGAATATATTTCTTTAGTGTAAAAATCAGGAGAAGATTTTTCACTAAAGTTTATGTATTTAGGATCACTAAAGGAACATCCTTGTAACAAAAGTGATAGTATAAGAAAAATGTATATTGTAAATTTCTTCATAAGAAAACCTCCATAACATAAGTAGTTACTATATAAACTTATTCAGAATAATAGTTATTTAGAACAATACTAATATAAAATCACCTCTATAACATAATATGTAGCTATGTAGCATGTACTACAAATTTATAGTATTTAGTGATATTTATAAATATTAGGGAGTAATATAAACTGAAGTCTTAGCTTTAGATGAAGTTTTAGAGTTCTTTATCTGGTGGTAGCGTTATAGTAACTAGCCGTTAGATAAACTAGCATTAATATATAAGGAGGAGAAGATGTTAGTAATAGCTACAATAGGTCCTAGCACAAATGAAAAACTAATATTAAGAGATATTATTGATAGTGGAGCTAACATGATAAGATTAAATTTTTCTCATGGTAGATTAGATGAGTTTGAGGAAAACATAAATATTGCAAAAAGCATAAAAAGTGATATAAAAATAATGCAAGATTTGTCGGGAAGTAAAATAAGAGTATCTGATAAGTTACCTTATATAATTAAGCTATACAATGGAGAAGAAGTATTCTTTTGTGGAGAAGATTCTTATAAAAAAAGAGGATATAATTCTGCTTTTGGTAGCAAAAAAATAATACCGTTAAATATATCAAAGCGTATTTTAAATTCTAATAAAGTTAAAAGTATTTCAATGAAAGATAATACTATGAATTTTGAGGTTTTAGATAAAACAGATGAATGGATAAAAACTAAAGTTATAAAAGGAGGAGTGGTTAGAGCCGGAAAAGGATGCAATATAAAGGGATTGGATAGAAGTAAAATACCTTTATCATTAAAGGATAGGAAAGATATTTTATGGGGGATAAATCATAATGTAGACGTAGTATGTCAGTCTTTTGTTGAAAGCCCTAGTGATGTGAAGAAGGTAAAAAGCTATATTAAAGAAGTAAATAGGAACTTTAATCCTAAGATATGGGCTAAAGTTGAAACCCCTATAGGAATAAAAAATATTGATTATATACTTAAAGAAGTAGATGGAGTTGTAATAGGTAGAGGAGATCTTATTCCAGAAGGTAGCATAGAAGATACGCCAATATATGAAAATAAAGTAATTGAATCATGTGTGAAAAATAATAAAGAGGTTATAGTGGCTACTCATTTATTAAATAGTATGAAAAATGGTAGGAAAGCAGAATTACCAGAAGTAGAAAGTATATATAATTTTGTTAATTGTGGAGTAAGTGGGTTTTTGCTAGCTGGGGAAACTTCAATTGGGAAGGTTCCTATAAAGACAGTGGATTTCTTGACTAAGATAATAAAAAAATATTCAAAGGAGTAAATATGAATAAAAAGGGTGATAAAGCATATCTAATACCACTACTATGGTTTTCTTTGGGAGTTATAATTTTCTATACTCTATATAGAGTTATAAAATTATTTATTTAGTTTAACATTATATTCAAAATTATATGTGTTAAATATAAAAGATGGTATATATAATGAGAAATTTAATACAACTAATGAAATTTGTGGAAAAATAGTGTAGAATTTATATGTGGTATACAAAGGAAAGCGAGGACGATATGAATGAATATTGAGAATCTAAGAAAAACAAAGTCATTAAAAGCTAAGTTACTAAAGAGAATATTACCATTCGTTATAATTGGTAGTGTAGTTATTTCGTTGCAAGGATTACTTATATCTAGAGAAAGTACAATTAATACAAATACGAAATTAGTCACACAAATTTCAAAGCTTGCAGGAGAGTCAGTGAAAAGTACCATAAAATCTAACCTGGAATCTCTTGAAAGTATGGCCAATAACTCAGTATTAGTCAATGAAAAAATATCTTTAATTGAAAAATCAAAAGTGTTAAAACTTGATTCTGAAACTAAAGGTGATATTCAAATAGCGTATATAGATTATAGTGGACAAGCAATTTTTTCTGATGGTACAAGAAGAGATCTGAGGGATGAATCATTTTATCGTCTGTGTATGACAGGAGAGAGATATTCTTCGGATATATATAGTGAAGAAGGACAAGACGTAATAGATTATGCAGTTCCAGTTAAGAATGAAAAAGGTGTTACCTTAGGAGTACTTTATGTAAAAAGAAGTGCAAATGATATAAAGAGGACTGTTGAATATTTACAGGTATTAGATTCTGGTAGAGTATATTTACTTAATTCAGCTAAGGATATAATTGGCTATGGTTCAATGCTTCAAAATGATAATGGAATGTTAGCTATAAAAGATAGATTAAAAAATGATGAAAGTGGAACAGAGCAAATAGCTATTAATGGAGTAGAGAAATTTGTCACCTATGGAGCAATTTCTGGGACTAACCTATCTTTAATTATAAGTATAGATAATAGTGAAGTTATGTCTGCTAATATATTAGCAAGGAATACTAGTATTATAATATCCTTAATTGTACTTATTGTAATAACGTTAAGTATAGTTATTATTGCAAGACAAATTACAGGACAAATACAGTCTGTTGAGTCTGTATTAAATTCTTTATCTAAGGGAGATTTTACGGAAAAAATTTCTGATGACAATTTAAGTGATAAAACAGAAATTGGATCAATGTATAGAGCACTTTCTATAACACAAGAATCTATGGGAAATATGGTTAAAGATATTGCTACAAGTACAAATAGAATAGATGATAATTCTTCAAGTTTAGCAGCTGTATCAGAAGAGCAAAACTCTCTAACTGAAAATATAGTTAAGTCTATAGAGGATGTTGCATCTGGAGCAGCAAATCAAGCTTCTAATTTATCAGATATACTTAAAGAGTTAGAATCCTTTAGTGTAAAGGTAAATTCTATGACTAATTCAGTGAATGAGATTAATAAATCAGCATATTTAGTAGGTAATAAAGCTAATGATAGTAATTTAGAACTTAGTAATTTGGTTTCAAATATAGATCAGTTCAATCAAACATTTGAAGAATTTATATCATTAACTAAAAATATGACTGACGAGATTAGTAAAGTAAATGAAATGACAGGGATAATTAATAGTATAGCAGAGCAAACAAATCTTCTTGCGTTAAATGCAGCAATAGAAGCAGCTAGAGCAGGAGAAGCAGGAAAAGGGTTTGCAGTTGTTGCAGAAGAAGTCAGAAAGCTTGCAGAGGAAAGTCAAAATTCAGCAGGGGTTATAAATAGCATGGTAAAGTCTATATTAATAAGTACTAAAGAAATTGTTAATAATACAGATTTAATGAAGAAGGAATTAAACAATCAAGGAAATATAGTTAATGGAACAATTAAAGTATTTGAAGAAATTAGTGAAGCTGTAGACGGAATTGTGCCTCAAATAAAGAATATGACAGATGAGTTTCATGAAATAACAAGAAGTAAAGAAGAGATAATAACTAGAGTAGAAAATATATCTTACGTATCAGAAGAAATGTCAGCTACTGCTGAAGAAGTGGCTACTTCATCAGAAGAACTTAATTCAGCTAGTAATGAAGTGTCAGGTGCAGCTCAAAATCTTACTGAACTTACTTCAACATTAAAGTTAGGAATATCAAAATATAAGTGTTAAAAACTGCCTTTTGGCAGTTTTTTTATTTAGTATTATTAATGAATAAATTATATGTAGGTGGATAGACTTAAAAATAAAAACTTGGAGGGGTCATGAAAGATAGTATTAAAAGGATTTATATATGTTTTTTTTCTTTTTTTCTAATATATTTAGTTTATAAGATGAGTACTTTATTATTGAAGCTAGGACTAGATAGTGCAGCCACTGAAATATTTTACATAATAGCTTCTCTATATTTAGGATATAGCTTAATACGCTATATGCAATATAGAAAATCATATTCCTTTGATGAACTAGAACTTTATAATAGAGTTAATAAAATATTTAGTAAAGTAGAAGGCAAGGTAACTCCGCTCCAAGGTGTTACTTTAAAAAAGGATGAAGTAAAAGGAGAATTAGACAGCATAATTGTAACCTCAAAGGGAGTATTTAATATTGTATCTTGCAGTTATATAGGAGATATAGAAATTAAAGAAGATGGAAACTGGTATAAAAGAGATAGAAGAGGAGGCTACATGATTAGTTCTCCTATAAATAAGGTAAAGAAGAATAGAGAAATCTTATCTAAAATATATGATGAAGAAGAAATAGTTGATGTAGTGTTACTTTTAAGTGATTATATTGAAATTGAGGGAGAAGAAAATTTCCCTGTAGCAATAGTGAAAAATGATGAGCTAAATGATTATATAAATGATTATGAGATAGAAGATGAATATGATGAAAGTGGACTATATGACAAGTTATATGTAACAATTGATAGTGAAAAAGATTTAGATGGAATAAAGGCTAATTATAAAAAATATATAGATGCAAAACTGCAATTTAGAAGTAGATTAGCTGCTGTATCTATATTTACAATTTTATATATACTAAACATTATGTATAAATAGGTAAGCTAGGAAAATTTGTACTAAAAAAACATAATTACTGAAATCAGTTACAACTTACAGTAACATGTCACAAAACCTAAAACAAATATATTATTTTCGTTCAAATGTGGTATCCTAAGTGTAGAGAAAAAAATGTGGTAGGAGGAATGGTTTTATGAAAAAAGATGGAATCAAAATTGTTACTATCGGTGGAGGATCAAGTTATACTCCAGAATTAGTTGAAGGGTTTATAAAGAGATATAATGAACTACCAGTAAGAGAATTATGGTTAGTAGATGTTGAAGCAGGAAAACATAAGTTAGAAATTGTTGGAGAGCTTGCTAAGAGAATGGTTGAAAAAGCAGGTGTTCCAATGGAAATTCACCTAACTTTAGATAGAAGAGAAGCTCTTAAGGATGCAGATTTTGTTACTACTCAATTAAGAGTTGGATTATTAGATGCAAGAATTAAAGATGAAAGAATCCCATTAAGTCATGGACTTATAGGTCAAGAAACAAACGGTGCTGGAGGAATGTTTAAAGCACTTAGAACAATTCCTGTAATCTTAGACATAGATAAGGATATGGCTGAATTATGTCCAAACGCTTTCTTAATTAACTTTACAAATCCAGCTGGTATGGTTACAGAAGCTTTATTAAGATATGGTAAAAACAAAAAGGTTATAGGTCTTTGTAATGTTCCAATAAATATGGAAAAAGCAGCAGCTAATATGTTAGGTGTTGACCATAGCAGAATAAGAATGGACTTCGTAGGATTAAACCATATGGTTTATGGTAAAAAGATATTCTTAGATGGTTCAGATGTTACAAACCAAGTGGTAGATGCTATTGCAGATGGTAAAATGGGAGCAATAGTTAAAAATATTAAAGACTTTGAATGGGATGCAGATTTCATAAAATCATTAGGAATGATGCCATGTCCATATCATAAATATTACTATGAAACTCAAGAAATGCTTGAAAGTGAATTAAAGGAATTTGCTAAAGGCGAAACAAGAGCAGAAGTAGTTAAGAGATTAGAAGATGATTTATTCAAATTATATGATGATCCTAATCTAGATATTAAACCACCACAATTAGAAAAGAGAGGTGGAGCATTATATTCAGATGCTGCATGTAGATTAATTAATTCTATCTACAACGATAAAGGAGATATACAACCTGTAGATTGCAGAAATAATGGTGCAATTGAAGGTCTTGATGATGATTCAGCTGTAGAAGTTTCTTGTGTTATAACTAAGGAAGGACCAAGACCACTTGCAATGGGTAAATTACCTCTACAAGTTACAGGATTAGTTCAAGAAATCAAGAACTTTGAAAAGTTAGTAATAGAAGCAGCTGTAACAGGAGATTATCATACTGCATTAATGGCAATGTCAATGAATCCATTAGTACCTTCAGATAAGATGGCTAAAATCTTATTAGATGAACTACTAGTAGCTCATAAAGATTATTTACCACAATTTAAGGATGAAATAGCTAAGATTGAATCAGCAAAATAATAGATTTCTAAAAGAAGACTTGAAATTCAAGTCTTCTTTTTTTGATTTACTAATCTACATAATACTTGTTATAATAATAGATAAGTATTTGAAGATGAGGTTTAGTATATATGTTTAATTATGAGAATATTGAGAGTTTAAACGATTTAGAGTTATCCTTGTATAATTACATAATTAAAATTAAAGACAGAGTAGTGGATATGACAATTAGAGAAGTAGCTAGTGAAGCTCATGTTTCAACGACAACTGTTTTAAGGTTATGTAAAAAGCTTGGTTTTGATGGATTTTCTGAGTTTAAAATTAAATTTAAGCTTAATATTGAGGAAGAAAGGTTAAGTAAAGTTAGTGATGAAACTAGTGAGTTAATTAATTTTCTTCAATGTGTTGAAAATAGTAAATTAGATAAAAAAGTAGAAGAACTAAGTGAAATGATGAAAAAGGCTGAGAATATTATTTTTATTGGAAATGGTACATCAGGAGTATTAAGTCAGTATGCAGCTAGGTTCCTATCTTCTCTTGGTAAGTTTGCAGTTTATATGGATGATCCATATTTTCCAATGAACTCAAAATATTATGAAAATAGTATGGTTATAGCTTTATCTGTATCAGGTGAAACTAGAATAATAATTGAGTTTATAAATAAACTTAGAAGTGAAGGATGTAATATAGCTAGTATAACTAATACTGGGGATTGTACAATAGCTAAGATATCTGATATTAATTTAGCATATTATATTAAGGAGTCTAAGGTTGGCAATAATAATATAACTTCCCAATTACCTGTATTATATATAGTTGAAAGATTAGGAAAAAAAGTTATGGATAAAAAAATAATATTGTGATTGATTTTAATAAAATCATATGCTATAATAGTTTATGTTGAAAGAACTTAATATAAAGAATTTCATTATGATAAGTACAATTTCTCCTTTAGAAATTATATGAGTCAATATTGGATCTTTAAAAATTTTTAAAAGGAGGAATTTCAATATGCAAGATAAAGTAATCGTATGTAAAGATTGTGGTCAAGAATTCACTTTCACAGTAGGTGAACAAGAATTCTACAAAGAAAAGGGATTCGATAACGAACCAGTTAGATGCCCAGCTTGTAGAAGAGCTAGAAAGCAACAAAACAACAGAAGATAGTTTTGTTAAGTAAAGAGCTAATTTTATTAGCTCTTTTTTTGTTGTATATGAAAGTATAAAATTTTATAATTTCCTTACCTAAAATTAGTTGATAAGGAATATATTTTGATTGACAAACTATTTTTGACATGATAATCTAAAACAAATAGTATCTAAAACTACATGTTTTAGACTTACGAAAATGGAGGGGTATTATGATTAGAATAGTTGCAGATTCATCAACTTTATATTCAGTGTCGGAGGGGAAAACAAAAGGTATCAATATAGCACCATTGTCGGTAACTATTGATAATAGAACATATAAAGAATTTGAAGAAATACAATCAAAGGAATTTGTTGAAATAATAAAAGAAGGACATTTACCAATGTCTTCACAACCATCTATAGGGGATGTGTTAGAAATATATAACAGTTATCCAGATGATGAAATTATAAATATAACTATGGCAGATGGATTATCTGGAACTTATAATTCAGCCTGTATGGCTGCACAAATGTTAGACAACCCTGAAAGAGTTTCAGTAATAAACTCAAAGACTCTATGTGGTCCACATAGATACATTATAGATGTTGTGGTAAAATTAGTTGAGATGAATAAAACAAGATCAGAAATAGTGGATATAGTAAATGAGATGATAGAAAACTCAAAATCATTTTTAATGCCAAATGATTTTGATTACTTGGTAAGAGGAGGAAGACTTTCTCCCTTAGTTGGTAAGGTAGGAAAGGTAATGAAGTTAGTACCGGTAATGACGCTGACTGAAGACTGTAAAAAACTTACTAAATTTGCTACTAAGAGAACTTTTTCAAAGGGAATAGAAACAATATGTAACTCATTTATAGAATCAGGTGTAAATGAAGGATATAAGATTTATATAACACACGGATGCACTGAAGAGTTAGCTAATAATGCAAAAAAGATAATATTAGATAATATTCCTAATGCAGATGTTGAATTGTTTGAATTATCACCAGTGTTTATAACTCAAGGTGGACCAGGATGTTTAGCAATTCAAATGATTAAAAAGTATTAAACTTAAATAGAGAAGGGGTGGATTTATGAAAAGTGATAAGAAAAAAGGGATTGTGGAGGAACTTTTAGACTATCATTGTCCAAGATATTCTGAATTACCTAATATTCCTTTATATAAGGATCAAGTAATTGTATATATTGAGGAAGCATTATCTGCTTTAAATATTAATAAGGATGAAATGTTACTTACGCCCACTATGCTAAATAATTATGTTAAACATAAGTTATTACAGCCTCCAGTTAATAAAAAATATGATAGAAATCACTTATCGTATTTAATTGTTTTATGTGTATTTAAACAGGTTTTTAGTATTTCTGAAATATCAGAACTAATAAAAATTCAAATAGGAACTTATGATGTTGAAGAAGCTTATGATTATTTTTGTATTGAACTAGAGAAGACTATTAAGTTTGTGTTTGCTTCAAATGGTGGTTCAGAGCAAAGTTCTGCTCAGAAAGTTACAAGAGAATCTGAACTTGTTAGGTCTGCAGTACTATCTGTTATTAACAAAATTTATATTCAATATCAATTAAAAGAAAGAAATCTTAAATAGTAATTATATTAATGAAAAAACAGTAGGTGAATAAATGGAGTATAGAGAACTTAATGAAACTCATTTGAAAGATATGGCTACTCTTTTTGTAAAAGCATTTAACACTTATCCTTGGAATGAAGAGTGGACAGAAGAAATTGCTTATAAGAGATTAGCACAGATGATAAATTGTGATGGATTTTATGGAATGGTTGCAATAAAAGACTCACAAATAGTTGGAATGATTTTTGGACGACAAGAACAATATTATAATGGCGTAATATTTGAAATAAAAGAATTTTGTGTTGATATAACCTTAGGAATTAAGGGGCTTGGAACACAAGTATATAATGTTTTCGAGAATAGATTGAAAGAGATGGGAATAAAAGAAATAGTCTTAAATACATGTAGAAGTGATAAGACTATAGGATTTTATGAAAAGCAAGGATTTGAAGTATCAGATAGTATAGTTGTTATGAATAAAAAAGTTTAAAAGAAAGAAGCTCTGTAAAAATATTACAGGGTTTCTTTCTTTAGATATTAGTTGTTAGCTTCAAAAAGTGGTTGGATAGATTTCTTATTACGTACTATTAATAAATAAACACAAAGCATTCCTATTAAAGAAAATATTACAGCAACTAATCTGTAGGATAAAACTTCCCCTAGAGCTCCAGCTAATAGTTGAGAAACCATAACACCAAATTGTATAGAAACAGTTAGCAAGCTACTAATTCTAGCCCTCATACTTGGAGGGATATAGCTTTGTACTGCAACCTCTCTTAGGGTAGCACTATTAACTCCAAGAAAACCACAAATAAATCTAGATATTAACATTCCAATGTAGGGGAGAAATAGAAGTGTAGCATCTAAGATATTGTAAATTTTATAAACGAGTTCTGCTATTTTATATCTTTTGTTTGTAGGTATTTTTATAGCATAGTGTATAATACCGCCAAGCATACGTCCTAATGTTTCAGCGCTTATTAACAAGGAGTACATTGCAGTGGTTAGAAAAGATGAACTTTGAAAATAAGTCATTATCATAAGATTTACCCCATTACCCATTCCGTTCGTTATAGCCATATAACCATATAGACCTTGTACACCCTTTTCCTCCTTTAAATATTTCAAAGCCTCAAATATTTGGCTAAAGTAAGATTTCAAGTTAAAGGAGTTATTTAATAATAAGCTAGTTTCATCAATACTTATTAACATTTCAAATCCAGAAGTAATTAATAATAAGATTCCCTCTGCAAATAAAAGAAGGTGTATTCCGTAATTTTGATATAGTATTGCTGATATGGGAGATATGAATACAGTAACTGTTGGATAAATAATTGAAGATATAGAGTAACCTTTTTGCATAAAACCCTTAGGTATAAGTTCTGGATATAATGCAGAATAAGCCGTTGAATATATAGAACCTATAGCGCCTGTAATTATTCCAAAAATCATGTAAGTTATATAATCAAAACCTTTAACTACTACATAAGAAGCAAATAGAATATAAATTATTCCCATAATACCATCTAGTGAAAAAATTATAGTTTTTCTCTTATGGCTATCTATATATGGTCCTAACAATATAGGTAATATTACTGTTGGTAACATGGAGCTTGCTGTAAACAAGCCAGTCATCCAAGTTGATGATGTATTATCAAAAACAACTAAACTTAATGCAACATTCATAGCTACTCCACCTATAGCACTAATTACAGTTCCTATGGTGATTATAGTAAAGTTTTTACTCCAAAGAGTTTCTTTGTTTTTCATTGTGTTATTCCCCCCTATATTTTCCTGATAACACAATTATATGATTAAGCTTAATGAGAAACAATTCAGTATATTTGGGAAAATCATACTCCATTATACATGTTTAGATTGATTAAAATGAATGCCTTAGGAAAATAAATGATTCATATCTTTTAAAATAGTAAAAGCCTCTTTATATTTTCTTCTATGAATATATGATTCTATCATAAATATAGAGTGGAATTGCTTAAATCCATAATGTATCTCATTTTCAATGGTACTATATATTTCCTTTAATAAAGTAAAGTATTCTTCTGAGTCTAGGTAGTTATCTTTATACCTTAGTTCGATTAAATGTATCATCTTATAATATAATTTTGGCATATCTGTATTATATATTTTTTTGGCTTCTTCTAGATATTTATAACCCTCATCCTTTTTGTTAAGCTCACAATAAGCTATAGCGAGTTTGTGGCAGACCAAAAAAATGTTAAAATCATCTTTATATATAGAATAAGCAGATAATAAATGAGGAATAGCTTCAGCATACTTTTGCTTTTCTATGTAAGAAGCTCCAATATTGTAATTTACATCTGCTTGAATTTTATAATCTTTACGGCATAATTCAAGTAGCTTTTTGTATGACTTTAGCATAAGAGTGTGATTAAATAAATTGGCATAACTAGAGCCTTCAATAAATGTGATTTTTTTCATTACCATGAAATTACCTTCATCAGAAGCACGTGAAGAGCCTATAGCACAATATGCTAAAGCTTCTTGGTATTTTCCTTCTGAAAACATTAATTCTGCCATAGATAAAGAAACAAAGCTATTAGGTAATAAATTATCAGCTTTTTGTAAAGCATAAAATTTTTTCTTGAAGTCTTCCTTTAGATAAGAATATATGTATTCGTAAAGAAATAGGGTGGGTTCATTCATATACTCCTTAAATAGTTCTAAAGATTTAAGAAGAGATTTAGCATTTGTACTATCTTTTTTATTATATAATTGATATACCCGAAATAATTGATATTCTAGGCCTAATTCGCTGTATAATAACTGTTCATCTGCTATAGATAATTCTTTTTCTTCTTCAGTAGTAGGTTCATCATGAAATGTTTTATCAAAGAAGTTAAAAAGCAGAGATTTATATTTTGAGAGAAGTATCTTGTCTCTTAAATAATTTATATTTAATGCTTCAAATAGTTGATCTATTATTTCAGGGCTTGGATCTGCAACCCCTTTTTCTATTTTGCTTAAATATGATACAGCACAAATTCCTTTACATAATCCTTCTTGGGAATAATTCCTTTTTAATCTATTATATTTAATTAAATAACCAATATAATTTTTCATAGTATACTCTCCTTTCTCTTCCATAAGTAAATTTTATCATAGATATTCCTATATTCTAATATTGTAATGTGTATATATTCCTTAGTACCAGCTATTATAAATTAAAATATAAAAAGAGAAATCAATAATTGATTTCTCTAAAAATAATAAACCTATTAAACTTTAACTGTTTTATACGTACTGTATTATTAACAGCTTTTTTCAAGTGTTGTCTCTTCCTCTATTATTTCTTCATGAGGAAGCCAATTAGCCTTTTTATAATATATAAGCAAGATTGCAGCACTTGCAAACCAAGTGATTGGATATCCAAAGAAAACAATTTTTATATCTTTAAAAATTGGTGTGAATGTTAAAACCCAAGCCATTCTTAAGAAACACCAACATAGTACCATTATTATCATAGGTACAGTAGTTTTACCTGCTCCCCTAAGTACACCTGAGAATAGATGAGAAAGTCCTAAGAATATATATCCAGGGGCTAAACATTTCATCATTAATGTACCATAATAAATAACATCACTATCATTTGTGAAAATCTTTAATATGTTTGGAGTAAATATCATTATAATAGCAGAAATGATAACAACAGTAATTAAGCTAAAGATTGTCCCAATTTTAGTACCCTCTTTAACACGATCGTATTTTTTTGCTCCTATATTTTGTCCAGTAAATGTTGTTATAGCCATAGCAATGCTCATAACAGGCAGAATTGCAAAACCATCTATTTTGGCATATGAACCACACCCAGCCATAGCTAATGTTCCAAAGCTATTAATATTTCCTTGTACAACAACATTTGAAAGAGAAACTATAGTATTTTGTATACCTGTAGGTAGTCCAATTCTAACAATCTTAATGATTTGCAACTTATGAAATCTTATATCTCTAAGTATTAATTTAAAGCTATTAGAAGTTCTTACTAATACAAATAAAGTTAGACCAGCGCTAACAAATTGAGCTATTAGAGTGGCAAATGCAACCCCTGCAACACCCATATCAAATATAGCTACAAATAATAAATCTAGAATAATATTTATTACTGAAGACACCATTAAGAAATATAATGGTCTTTTTGAATCGCCAACAGCACGTAAAATACCACTACACATATTATAAACAACAATTCCAAGAATCCCACCAAAATAAATTTGAAGATATATTGTGGATAATCCCATAACATCTTCTGGTGTTCCCATAAGTCTTAAAATAATAGGAGAGAGTACAATACCTACAAAAGTCATAAATATTCCAGAAGCAAGTGCAAGTGCTACTGTAGTGTGTACTGCATCATGCAACTTTTTATCATTTTTTGCACCATAGTATTGAGAAATTACAACTCCAGCACCTACTGAAATTCCCATGAAAAAGCTAACTAATAAATTAACAAGTGGTGTGGAGGAGTTTACTGCAGCTAATGCCTCGCTTCCAACGAATTTACCTACAATAACTGCATCTACAGTATTATAAAGTTGTTGAAATAAATTTCCTAGAAGTAAAGGAAAGGCAAATCCTATAAGTTGTTTTCCAATTGAACCTTCAGTCATAAGACCATCATTCGATAATTTTTTTTCTCTCATAACATAACTCCTATTGTGTCAATATTTCTTTAGATTTTTTAAAAAAATCATAAAAATTCTAAAACATTCCTTTAAATATATTAGCACTAATGTAAAAATATTGCTATATAAACGTTGGCGCAAAATTGGCTTATTAAGAATAATAAGTAAAAAATGAAAATAATAGTATACATAAATATAAAGTTTTAATATAATATATAGTAATCTCTTTGCACTGCATATAAATCTACAGTACAAACTGATCAGGCCGATGAATTTATTTAGTTTATGGAGCCGGGCCTTAGGGCAACAGGATTTTAAAATACCTGTGGGACAGTATATTGTTCTACAGGTATTTTTTTATTTACCTTTAGAGCAACAACTGGATAGAATCTTTAATGCAATGCCATAGAGCTATCAAACAAAATATTCCTAAATGATAGGAAAAATGGAGGTAAGTTTTATGACAGAACAGAAAAAGGTACAAACTATGAAAGGCTTAACAGATGAAGAGGTAAGAGTAGCTCGGGATAAGTATGGTAAAAATCAACTTATTCCAACTAAAAAGGAAAGCTTGTTCTTAAAAATTTTAGAGGTTTTAAAGGAACCAATGTTTTTATTACTATTAGTTGCAGCTGTTATATATTTCATACTTGGAGAACCTCAAGATGGCATAGTAATGCTTGTATTTGTATTAGGAATAATAAGTATTGATATTATTCAAGAGTGGAAGACAGATAAAACTCTAAGTGCATTAAAAAATCTTTCAGCACCACATATAACTGTTATTAGAAATGGTGTTGAAAAAAGTATTAACAGTGAGGAACTAGTACCAAATGATTTAATGATTATTACTGAGGGGGTAAAAATACCAGCCGATGGTAATGTGTTGGTAGCTAATGATCTCTGCGTAGATGAATCATCATTAACTGGAGAAGCAGAAGGTGTATGGAAGTGCATTGATGATAACAATAGTGATGATTATTGGAGAAGGGACTATTGCTATGCAGGAACTTTAGTAACTCAGGGGAGAGGGATAGTTAGGGTTGATAAAATAGGAAAAGATACGGAGTATGGAAAGATAGGTATTAATATTTCAGAAGCGCCAGATACTCCAACTCCACTTCAAAAGCAAACGGGTAAATTAGTTAAGATATGTGCAACTATAGCAGCAGTACTGTTTGTGCTGGTTTGTATAATAACCTATTTTAATTTGCCAGACCATAGTTTAAAGGAAAGAGTAATTGAAAGTATTCTTTCAGGAATAACACTTGCAATGGCTATGATTCCTGAAGAATTTCCTGTTATTTTAACAGTATTTTTATCAATGGGAGCTTGGAGATTAGCAAAGAAAAACTCTCTTGTCCGTAGGCTTCCTTCAGTAGAAACATTAGGTGCAATATCTGTTTTATGTGTGGATAAGACAGGAACTATTACAATGAATAAAATGGCTTTAAAAGAAAGTTGGGCATTAAAGGATATAGATGAATTAGATGTTACAATGGGGATGGCTTGTGAAACAGATCCTTATGACCCTATGGAACAAGCTATGCTTAAGTATTGTGAAGATAAAGGAATATCAAAAGATCAGTTATTTAAAGGCAGATTAGTTACGGAATACTCTTTTACTAATGAAAAGAAGATGATGGGACACGTATGGGAAAATGATGGAGTAATAAGTGTTAGTGCTAAGGGTTCTCCAGAAAAGATTCTAGATATATGCTTATTATCAGGGGATGAAAAGAAAAAAGTAGAAGAGAAAATGTATGAAATGTCATCAAAAGGGCTAAGAGTTATAGGCGTAGGTAAGATGATTATAAATAATGGTGATATTCCAAAGAACTTAGAGGAATGTAAGTTAGAATTTCTAGGACTTATAGGCCTTCAAGATCCACCTAGAGAAGGAATAAAAGATGATATAAAGATGTGTCTAAATGCTGGAATTAGGGTGGTTATGATAACTGGTGATAATGGAATTACTGCAAGTTCAATAGCTAAAGAGGTAGGAATTCCACATAGTCAAGGAATAATTACTGGTGAAGAATTAAATAAAATGGATGATGAAGAACTAAATAAAAGGATAAAAGATGTTAGTATATTCTCTAGAGTTGTACCAGAGCATAAAATGAGAATAGTAAAGGCATTTAAGGAAATTGGTGAAGTGGTTGCTATGACTGGCGATGGAGTTAATGATGCTCCAGCCCTTAAGTATGCTGATATTGGAATAGCAATGGGTAAGAGAGGATCAGAGGTTTCAAGAGAAGCAGCAGATTTAATTCTTTTGGATGATAACTTTTCAACTATTGTAGATACAGTAAAGGATGGTAGAAGAATTTATGATAATATAAGGAAGGCAATAGGATATGTGTTTGTTATTCATATACCAATTGCATTTGCTTCATTATTAGCACCACTTTTAGGAATAAGTGCATCATCTTTATTGTTATTACCAGTTCATGTTGTGTTGTTGGAATTATTAATTGATCCAACTTGCTCAATTGTTTTAGAAAGGCAACCTGCTGAAAGTGATATAATGAATCGTAAGCCAAGAGATCCTAGGGAGGGAATATTAACTTCAAAAGTCCTTGTAAAAAGCATAATTCAAGGTCTAGTTTTATTTGTTGCTTCCTTTGGAACTTATTACTATTATTTAGATTTAGGTATAGAGCTTGCACGATCTATGGGATTGGCTATAATAATGATTTCTAATTTGCTTCTTGTCCAAGTAAATAGTTCAAACAGTGAGTTAGCTTATAAATCTATAATTAAGCTTAGAAAAGATAAGGTAATGTGGTCTGTAGCAATAGGTACCATAGTAGGATTAGCTATAATACTATATACTCCATTATCAGGATTTTTAGGGCTAATACCTTTAGGAACAAGTGAAATATTAAAGGTATGTGGAATTTCTTTAGTATCAATTCTATGGTATGAAGTTGTAAAATTATTTAAGAAATAAAATATGAAGGAGCCGTAGAAAAATTAATGCTACAGCTCCTTTTTTAATTCGTTATGGGGTTGTAAAAAGTAGTCAATCAAATATAATGTAATTAATCGAATAGGTTTAAGGGGGTACAATGAGAGAAGAGTTTTTTAATTTGCCAAAAGAAAAGCAACTTAGAATTATAAATGCTGGCTTTGAGGTATTTGGAAAGAATGAGTATAAACGTGCAGTAACTGATGATATAGCTGCTAAGGCAGGAATATCAAAGGGATTGCTATTTTATTACTTTGGAAATAAAAAAGCACTATATATGTACCTTTATAATTATCTCTCTGATACAGTTGCTGAAAGTGTTATGGATAATAATGTTGAAAAGATAACAGATTTTTTTGAGTTAATAGAATATGCTATTAAAAAGAAACTAGCTATACTAGGGAAAAATCCTTATATAATGGATTTCGCTGTAAGAGCTTTTTATTTGGATAAAGAAGAAATGGCAAAAGAGCTGTCAAATGATCTTGTTGAGAAAACAAGTAATTTACTAGAAATTTATTTTTGTAATATCAATTTTTCAAAGTTTAAAGAAGAGGTTGAGCCAAAAAAGATACTACAAATGTTATTTTGGTTAACGGATGGATATATGCATGAGAAGCGAAGGATAGGGAAAGAGATAGATATAAATAAAATTGTAGAAGAGTTTAATTGTTGGACTGAAATGCTTAAAAAAATCTCATATAAGGAGGGGTATTTAAATGGGCATAATTGAAGTTTCTAATATTACAAAGGATTATGGCAATAAGAAAGGGGTATTTGATGTAACCTTCTCAGTAAACAAAGGTGAAATATTAGGATTTTTAGGACCTAATGGAGCAGGTAAAACAACAACAATACGTCAACTTATGGGATTTATTAGGCCGGATAAGGGAAATGTAAAAATTAATGGCTTAGATTGCTTTGATAAAGCAGAGGAAGTACAAAAGGTTCTTGGATATTTACCAGGAGAAATAGCATTTATGGATGATATGACAGGTATGGAATTCATAAAGTTTATAGGAAATATGAAAGGAATGAAAGATTTTTCTTCTGCAGAGGAATTAATGAAATTCTTTGAATTAGATCCAAGTGGAAAAATTAAAAAGATGTCTAAAGGGATGAAACAAAAGATAGGTATAGTATGTGCTTTTATGCAAGATCCAGATATATTAATATTGGACGAGCCTACTAGTGGATTAGATCCTTTAATGCAGAATAAGTTTGTGGAACTTATCTTAAAAGAGAGAGATAAAGGAAAAACAATACTTATGTCATCCCATATTTTTGAGGAGATAGAAAATACTTGTGATAGAGTTGCAATTATTAAAGAAGGCCATATTATTGCAATAGAGAATATGGAAAAGCTTAGAGAGAATAAGCGTAAGATATTCCAAGTAACATTTAATGATGAAAATGAAGCAATTAAATTTGCTGAAGCTACAAAGAAAAGTTCAAGAGATGGAAATATTGTTGATATAAAGGTTTCTAAAAATGTAGATGAATTTATTAAAACTTTAAGTAAATATGTAATAAAAGATATTAACATTAGGACTCAAACATTAGAAGAGTTATTCTTACACTATTATGGAGGTGAAAAGAATGATAAATAATACTTTATTTAAGAGAGAGCTTAAATCAAATTACAAAACAATGCTTATTTTTATAGCATTAATTTCTATGTATTCATCTGTAGTTGTACTAATGTTTGATCCAAAGTTAGGTGAAAGTCTAAGTGTTATGGCAGAAAGTATGCCAGAGGTATTTGCAGCTTTTGGTATGATGAATGCGGGAGCAACATTAATTGAGTTTGTTGCAAACTATTTATATGGATTTATACTTATAATAATACCTACAATATGTATTATTATACTTGGTAATAAGTTAATTGCTAGATATGTTGATAAAGGTTCTATGGCATATCTTCTTGCAACTCCTAATAAACGTAAGAATATAGTTACTACACAAGCTGTATTTATGGCGTTTGCAATTCTAGTTTTAGTTGGGATTGCTGTATTAATTAGTATAGGAGTTGGACAAATTGCATTTCCAGGAGATTTGGATATAAAGAAGTTTTTATTGCTTAATGTTGGCTTATATGGATTACTATTTTTTATTGGAGGAATGTGTTTCCTATCCTCTTGTACATTTAATGACAGTAGATATTCTTATGGGGTAGGTGGAGGACTAGCAGTAGTTTTTATACTTATTCAAATGCTTTCTCAAGTTGGAGATAAACTTGAAAAGTTAAAGTATTTAACTCCTTTAACCTTATTTCAGCCAGACAAGATTATTGCAGGGGATTCAAGTGCAATTGTATGTTTTGCAGTTTTATATATAATTGGACTAATAATGTACCTAGTTGGTATTAGAATATTTATGAAAAAGGATTTTCCAGTTTAATATAGGTTAACTTTTTTGTAATATAAGTTGATTTTTACTCCATTGCTTAAGCTAAAAGGCTTTAATATACTTATATTTAGAAAGCTTTCCAATGTAAAGTATTAGGAGTGATAGTTATGAATCTACGAATAGGTAGTGTTATACAGAAGTTAAGAAAGCTAAAGGGACTAACACAGGAGCAATTAGCAGAGAGTATTGGAGTTTCAAAGGCAGCTGTATCAAAGTGGGAAAGTGGAAGTACTTATCCAGATATTACTTTATTATCACCTATTGCAAGATTATTAGGTACTACAGTAGATGGATTATTAGAATTTGAAGAAAACCTAACTAAAGATGAAATAGATGAGATACTAATGAAATGTTCAAATAAGTTTACTACTTCAGATTATTTTCATGCATATGAATATAGCGAAAAGTATCTAAAGAAATATCCTAATTCTTTGGAATTAAAGTTACAGATGACAGGCTTGTATTTTATTTATATATCATCCCTAACTTCAGAATGTGATGTGAATAGGTTTATGGATAGAATTATAGAAATGCTAAAAGAAGTTTCCAAGAGTGAAGATAATGTACTAAAAGATAATGCATTAATATCTTTATCAAGTTATTATATCATGTTAGAGAAATATGATGAAGCTTTAGATGTTGTAAATAAACTACCAGAATCATCAAAGGATAGAAAGGTATTTACTGCCACTATATATTATCGCAAGGGAGATATAGGTGAGGCTAAATGTATATATCAACAGCTTTTACTAGAAAGCATACAAAATTGTGGTATAAATTTAGTGTCTTTAGCAAGAATAGCAGAGAAGGAAGGAAAACTTGATAAGGGAATCGAGATATTAGAAACTAATATGAATATTTCAAAGCTTTTTAATGTTTCTAATAATGGGGCAGGAACTTATATGGAAATAGCTGAAATGTATTCTAGAAATGGAATGGAAGAAAAAGCTATTGATGCGTTAGAGAAATATGAGCTTTTTGTAATAAATAGTTTAGGTGAAAATAAGGAGAATCTATCAGATACTATTTATTTTGATACAATTAAAGTAGAAAAGAAGTTAGTAACAAATGAGCATATGAAGGATAGTATTAATCTTTTATTTGAGACAAATGAATCATTTGATGCTATAAAAGATAATATAAGATTTAAAGAACTTATTAAGAGAATAAAAAAATGAATTAAATTTGAGTAAATTAAAAAAGTTGTCTATACAATTGATTTATTATGGTAAATAATTACTTATAATATAAATAATCAAGTAAATAAAGTTTCCGCAATTTTAATTTACCCCATATACTCCCTAAGGTACTGTACTAGAACGTTGATAGTATAGTACCTTTTTTATAAATAAAAACAGACAAGTTATTTAGGGGAACCTGTCTGTGATGGATCTTGTACTTGAGTAGTACATATATTTAATTTGGCACAATATTATTATAAAATATATGGATTTAAAAGGATAGGGTTCATATTAAATAAAAATGGTGTCGAAATTTAATATTATTATTTAATTAGATTAATGGATTGAATAATATTATTAAAATGTGCATTATATTCACATTTATAAAGATAAAAAAGCAAAATCAAGAGATATTAAGAGATAGACTTGAAAAAGGGATACAAATATTTTCTTCTGGGGAAATTACAATATTCCATTACTTGATATGCTTTCTATAATAGTGAGTAAAATGTAAAATAAAGAAGAATAGAGATAAACGTATAATTTGTATATTTTATGGAGGGGAAAAGGAATGTTAGAATACATATATTATGAAAATTTTGTAAGTTATCTTAACGCTAATTCTGTTCTTAAGGTATACCAAAACTCTATAATAGATATAGCTACAAATGATATTACTGTAGATAGTGGATCCATATTAAGGAGAAGCCTAAATAATAAATGGATAGAAATAACCCAAAAGGATACATCAGCAATGGGAATAGAGAAATGGTTAATGGAGCTTGGTTGTAAATATAATAATAAAAATAAAATAAGAAATAGATCTATATCAGATTTTTCTCAGGATGAAATTATGTATGATGAAATGTATGATTATGTTTGTAAAAAGTTTAGAAGTATATTGAAAGATTATGAAGGATTAAAAATAAAAGATTCTAAAGGGGAATATCAATGTTTTGAAGAGGCTATAATTAGTGGAAGTGGTGATTTGGAATATAAGTTAAATCGCTACCTTTCATGTACTTTCAATATAGTGAGTAGAATACATAACTATAAAAAAGTAATTAATATAAGTATTACAGATGATATGGAGGAAAAACAGTTAGAAGAAGAAATAGGAATAGCGTTAAGTGAGTTTGTATACAAAATGAAGTTGCCAAGATTAAATCTTAATAAGATATATGGTAATTTTGGAAGCGAGGTTGAGTGTCTTTTGTCCCCTTTCTTTGCTGGAAAATTAATTCATGAATCTACTGACTATTGTTCTAAAAATAGTTTTTTAGAGAGTAGCAATTATATAAAGGATATATTAAATCAAAAAGAGAGAAATAAAGATATTAATGATTCTATAACGGATGGATTGTATATAGATGATTGGGATTTTATAAATATAGATAAAGATGGCAGCTTTTATATAAAGGCAAAAGACGTATTGGTAATAAAGAATAAGGCAGTTATAGGCATAGTTGAGAATGTAGAATTTTTAGGGTACAAATATAAGTTTTTATCATCAATATCTCAGGTTGGAACAGAGTTTAAGTCATATAAAGATGTGTGTAAAATAGAGAATAAAAAAATAGTTAAAGTTAATTATGAATCACCATCAGTATTATGTAAATTAGATATTCTTATATAAAATAAGGGCTATACATATTGGTAATAGCCCTTATTTTTATGGAATGACTATATTTTTTCTAGGATTGTCACAGCTATCTATTAACTTATGTTGTAAATTACTATATTTTGAGTCAGAGGTTATTGCGTATAAATCATTATATAATAGATCTAAATCATATACATAATTAGAATTTATAAAAAACTTTTCACAATTTTTAAAGTAGGTTTTTGATAATTCTAATTCATTATTAATAAAAGCAATATGACCTTTCATAAAATAATAGCAGTTTCTATTGTATGAATCCAAGTTTTTTATATTTAATTTAGTAAGCTCTTCAAGTGAGGCATCAAAATTTCTTATATTAAATTCTAATATAGCTTTTTGCATAATAAAAGAAATTCTTAAGCTGGAATCAAAGTTATCCTCATATTTGAGAACAATTTTATCTAAGACCTTTATAGCTTCATCATATTTTTTTGAATATCTTAAAGCATTAATATAATTTAAGTAACATTCTATTGCATTTACCTTATCGTTTGTATATAAGAAAAAGAAAATAGCTTTTTGTATATTTTGAATTGAATGCTCGTAGTCTCCTGTATTGTAATAAGCAGAACTTAATGAAATATGTATTGATGCGAAAATTTGTAAGTATATTAATTCTTTATTATATGATAGAAACTCTTCTAATAGGCTTATACATTTTTCATAATCACTGATTCTATTGTAGAAACCACCTAAATTATTTATTACAACAAAGTATGTACGTGATTTTGTTAATCCCTTTTTCTGGAGAATATCCTTAGCTTTTAGAGCATACTGTATAGCCTTTGCATAGTCCTCTTCTTCCATAAAAATAATAGATAAGATATTTAAAGTGGTAGATACATTTTCAAGATGATGGGCTGAGTCATAATCTTGAAGAAGTTCTATATTTTTTAAATACCTATTTAAAAATTTAATACTTTCCTTAAAGTAGTGTATTTTATAATATGAGTAGCCTATATAGTAGGCATATTCAATATTAGAACTTATATTAATAATTTGTTTTTCGAATTTTGAAATTATAGATAAATAGTTTTCATTTTTAAATAGTTTATATATTGAGTCTTCGTATTGAGTATTATTTGAATAAGATAAAGAATCCGTTTGCAGAAAATAATCAACAGAGTAACCTAACTTTTTTGAGATATGGTTTAGTTGATATATAGAAGGAGTAACCTTATCATTTTCAATTTTGCTTAACATAGTCCTACTTAAAATATCACAGGTAAGCTCTTCTTGTTTCAAACCGAGTTCTTTTCTTAACGATTTTATTTTTTTTCCTAATGAGTACACAAAAACCTCCTTTTTGTGAAAGATGTTCACAATATATAAGAATAAAATAGAAATATGAGAAATTTTAAGATATACATAAAAAAAGCCAAATAATATAAAGGGGTCTATAATATATTTATTATACACTATATAGCAATAATTTACATAATTGGACTCTTGAAGTAATATTTAAATATAAATTGGTTTGGAGGTGTATTAATATGAGAAAAATGAAAAAGTTAACTGCTATTGCTTTAACAGTTCTTTGTTTAGGTGGAGTTTTAGGTTTTAATGTTGGAATTAGTCCATGCAATGAAAAGCAACCTATATTTTTTATCTAGTAAGAATACATAAATAAGGTCTGTAAAACACAATAACTATAAAAATAAATATAATTTTAATAGAAGATTCCCAGGTAAAAAGAGCTACTAATAAAAGTAGCTCTTTTTATCTGGGAATTTGTTTCGATTTTGGTGGTTTTATAGTTTTATTTATTATTAAACTGATTATTATTCCACATAATGTTTCAAAAATCCTATTAAAAGCGTAATAATATGGGGTTCCAAATGCATGAGTTGTAGTTATTGCTAAAAAGGCAATGCAGGATACATTAATAGCTCCAGGCATTTTTAAGAAAGTAATATTTGAATGAATTACAATTATTATACCTATTGCAATAGAGGCATAAATAATTAGTTTTCTTAAAAATATACTGTCTACATTTATTGTCATCCACTTGAATATAGTCATTATAATAAGTCCAATTATTGCACCATAGATAGTACCTATACATCTGTTTTTTGCCATGTTATAAGAATTTTCTAAAGTATCTTGAATACAGAAAAGACAAGTTAAACATGCAAAGAAGGGCTCGTTAGGTAATAAAACTAAACATAAAAATACTGATAGAGATGTTTTTATGGTTCTTAAACCTATCTTTGGTACTTCTAAATTCTTCATTTGTTAATCACCTTTAAATTATAAAATTTTTATTATTTAGCTAAGCAAGCTATATCAAGCAAACTTGATATAGCTTTTTAGTCTATCTATGTAATCCAAGTGCTAGTATTGATAAAATAGACCAGTCTGTTTCAGGATTTTCTATCCATTCACATTCTATATCTAACTCCTTAAGCCATGCATTAAGGCCACTACTTTCCTTAGAAACGTTAGGAAGGTTTCTTCCATAAATGTTTTTAATTTCAGCAAGTAGATTCTTTTGATCGTTTTTATCTAGTTTTGTTCCAATTAAATTAGAAATATACTCACGACATTCGTCGTAATATATTGCGTCTTGAGCATATAATTCGTTTGCTAAGACTTGTCTTTCACTATTTAAGTATTCTCTAATTTCTGCTATTTCATTTTTATTAGATAAATATTTTGCTGAGATTCTAAGAGCCTCCATTTCTTTATCTAATTTTTTTATTGATTTTTCAAGTTTTAAATTTCTCATGGTTTATCTCACTTTACTAACTTAGTTTATTTATCATAAAGATAACTAGAATATTATATCATTAATTATTAATCAATAAAGAGAAATTATAGATGGAAAAATATAATTTGTCTTTATTCATAAGGGGGAGAGGAATAAGAGCATATTTTGAAGAGGTGATTATTATCTTATAGATATTTTTTGGGGAAATTTATTTTAAATATATATAAAAAAGACCTTATCCGTTTGGATAAGGTCTTTTTGGTGCCACCAGTGGGAATCGAACCCACATGGTTTCCCGCACGATTTTGAGTCGTGTGCGTCTGCCAGTTCCGCCATGGTGGCATGTTTTTTTGAGAACGTAATTATATTACCATAAGTAGAAGAATAATTCAATAGATAAAAAATTCAACCTTTATAGGCAAAATTTTTATATTTTTCTGTTGTGGTAATGGTAGACATTTGCTAGAATATAACTAGGATAAAATTAACCCTAGCGGGACGATTTTTGACCTAGTATATAATATAACTTTATTTTATAGTTATAATAATTAGGGAGGAGAAAACAATATGATGTATTCAAGAGAAGTTGAAGAAATGTGTGTAATTGCTAAAGGCCCAAATCATGGAGCAGCTCCAATACCTGAAGAAGGTAAATGGGTACAAGCTAAAGAAGTAAAGGATATTTCAGGTTTAACTCACGGAATTGGTTGGTGTGCACCTCAACAAGGAGCATGTAAATTAACTCTTAATGTTAAAGATGGAATTATTGAAGAAGCATTAGTTGAAACAATAGGATGTTCAGGAATGACTCACTCAGCTGCAATGGCTTCAGAAATCTTACCAGGTAAGACTATATTAGAAGCTTTAAACACAGACTTAGTTTGTGATGCTATTAACACAGCTATGAGAGAATTATTCTTACAAATAGTTTATGGAAGAACTCAAACTGCTTTCTCAGAAGGTGGACTACCTATCGGAGCAGGTCTTGAAGATTTAGGAAAGGGTCTAAGATCTCAAGTTGGTACTATGTACGGAACTTTAGCTAAGGGACCTAGATACTTAGAAATGGCTGAAGGATATGTAACTAAGGTTGCTGTTGATGAAGACAACGAAATTACTGGATACAAGTTTGTTCACCTTGGAAAGATGATGGAAATGATCGGAAAAGGTATGGATGCAAACGAAGCTTTAACTAAGGCATCTGGTCAATACGGAAGAGTAGACGACGCTGCTAGATTAATAGATCCAAGACACGAATAATTAATTGATAGGGAGGAATAATCATGCCATTATTTGAAAGTTATGAAAGAAGAATAGGACAAATAACACCTGTACTAGAAAAGTACGGTATGAAAACATTAGAAGATGCTAAAGCAGTATGTGAATCAATTGGTGTTGATCCATATGCAATAGTAAAAGAAACTCAACCAATCGCATTCGAAAATGCTGGATGGGCTTACGTTTTAGGTGCTGCTATAGCTATAAAGAAAGGTTGCAAGAAAGCTGCTGATGCTGCTGAAGCAATCGGAGAAGGATTACAAGCTTTCTGTATACCAGGATCTGTTGCAGATGACAGAAAGGTTGGATTAGGACACGGTAACTTAGGAGCTATGCTTTTAAGAGATGAAACTGAATGTTTCGCATTCTTAGCTGGTCACGAATCATTCGCTGCAGCTGAAGGTGCTATAAAGATAGCTGAAAAAGCTAACAAAGTAAGAAAGCAACCATTAAGAGTTATCTTAAACGGTCTTGGAAAAGATGCTGCTATGATAATCTCAAGAATTAATGGTTTCACATATGTTGAAACTTCATTTGACTTCTACACTGGAGAAGTTAAGGTAGTAAGAGAAAAAGCATACTCTAACGGACCAAGAGCTAAGGTTAGATGCTACGGTGCTAACGACGTTAGAGAAGGTGTTGCTATAATGCACATGGAAGGTGTTGACGTATCAATCACTGGTAACTCAACTAACCCAACAAGATTCCAACACCCAGTTGCTGGAACATACAAGAAAGAATGTATAGCACAAGGTAAGAAATACTTCTCAGTTGCATCAGGTGGTGGTACTGGAAGAACTCTTCACCCAGATAACATGGCAGCAGGTCCAGCTTCTTATGGTATGACTGATACTATGGGAAGAATGCACTCAGATGCACAATTCGCTGGATCATCTTCAGTTCCTGCTCACGTTGAAATGATGGGATTAATCGGTGCTGGTAACAACCCAATGGTTGGTATGACTGTTGCAGTTGCAGTTGCTGTAGAAGAAGGAATGAACAAGTAGTCTTTAATTATAAAATAGTTTTAGAAAGAATTAAAAAAAAATAAAAAATAGAGTCTCATATGAAATTGTAAGGATTTCGTGTGAGGCTTTTTTTTTATGCTAAGGCTAGGAAAAATGGAGAGGATTCAAAGATATTTGCTACTTTAGGAGTATATAATAATAAGATGAGTAATAAAAATAATATAAGAATTGAGACTATTTCAACGAACAATGTTATAATTTAACTATTAATGTTAAATTATGGAGTGGTATTATGAGTTTAGAGGACAATTTAAGAAGTTTGGATAGATTAGAGTATAAAAGGAAGGCAGACTATTCAATATGGGGATATTTATATCAATTTGACTTAGCTTATTATGATATGCTGTGTCAAATTGATGGTGAGGATTTATTTGAAAATGGAGATGTAATTAATAATCCAATATATGAAATAGAGACTATGGAGGATTATATTAAGTATTATGATTATGAGGGGGAAGAACACATATCATTAGCTCAAGTTAAGTACTCAAGTTACGCGAGAGAATTTTCATATTGGGATGTTATACTTGGACTTTATTATAACTATTTATATTTGACTAAGGACAATATTAATCTTAATGTGAAATCAAGTGTATTTTTTAGTACTCCTAGAGAAATTAAAATAACTAAAGAAATGATTTTGACTTTAGGTCGAAGTGCTATAAACGAGGAAATTAAATCATTAGAAGAAGTGGCAACTGTGATAATGCCTATGGCTGAATGTAGTAGCTTTGAAAAGCGGATAGATTATGTACTCTATAATTATCATACAGAAGAAAAGTTGGCTAAGTTTATAGAAGAGGGACTTGTTATAAGATGGTTTCCTGATAAGGTGGGAATAAGAAAACTTATAAAAGAAAAACTTGCGGATAGATATAAAAATGTTTTTTTAGAATTTGAAGAAAGTCAAAGAAAGGATATTCTTTATTCGGTAGGAATAAACTTTATTATAGAGAAGTGGCAGGATAAAAAACAGAGACTTGACATATGTAAGTTTACTTTAGGCGATATTGAAAGATGTTTTGAGAGTATAGAAGTTTCCCAAGTGAATGTGTACTGGACTTTAATTGTTAACTATATACAAGATACTATAGATGAAGTGATTAGGCGTATAAAAAGGCATATAGATAGAGAAGTTGATAGTTCTGTTAAAAAGAGAAAATATGAAAAGAGATTTGGTATATTTGCACAAGATATATACAAGTTTTTGCTTGATAAATTATCAAATAGAGAAAATAGGTATGCCTTTTTAAACACTATAAATTTCACATTACACTATTCTAAAGACGAATATATTGTTTTGGAAAATATTGAGGAATATTCATTATTTATAAAATCTAGCTCGCATATGCAATCTTTTATAGAAAGATTGATAAATATTATGAATTATAATAATGAAAAAAATTTTTATGAAGACAATATTTTAGAAAATGTCATTATTTTTGAAGATAGTATGGTGAAAATTAAATTATCTTATGATAGTAGGGAAGGCATTTTATTTCCTAAATCACATATAAACATTATAGATGATTATTATCAAATAAGTGACAAATTAATGGAACAAAAATTAAAACCTAAAGTGTGGTATTTTGATTCTGGTATAAAGAAACAAGGAAAATATGATTATAAAATTAATAAGATTAGGAGTGATGAAATTAATGTTACAGAACCTAAGGACGACAGTTATTATATTGAGTGTATGAGGTGTTTACACGAAAATAATTATTTAAATATAGAAGATAATAATTGTATTTTTTGTGAGAGGTGCATAGATGGACAAGCAAAGTGTTAAGGGGATTATGGAATGCTATGGATATAATAACTCTAAATTAAAAGTTTCTAATAAAGAATTAGATATTGATGATGTATTTATTAAAGATGACAAAGAGGTATATATAATTCTAGAAGATGAATTATGGATGGATAAAATAGAGAGTTACCAAAGAATGATTTTATGGTTTCAAAATTGTGTAGATAATGAAATTATCAAGTATAACATAAATATTATTATCTTGTATAGAAATCTTGATATAGAACAGGACTTTAAAATGATAGATTATATTAAAAAGTATGAAAGGGATTTACATTTTTGTAGAAAGTTATTTATCAATTTGGATGACGAAAATAGCTTGAATATTTTACCTTTTTATAAAATAAAATCTGTAAGTATAGAGAGGAAAGATGCAGGTTTAAGAGAAAGAATCGATAGGATTATTAATAATAATGTTGTAGTAGAAGAATTAATTAAAGAAACTCCAGATTTTAATATTATTAATGAGTTTTGCGGACAAGGAGATTAATAGGTGTGAATGATTTTTATATAAAGAATATTAATATACTGAACTTTAGGGGGTATACTGGAAAAACTAAATACAAATTTATAGATGAAGAGGGGAATCCGTATAATATTATTTTATTATCTGGACCTAATGGATATGGAAAGACTACATTACTAGATTCAATTGAATGGTGCCTTACAGGTAATGTAAAGAGAGTCATTAATGATTATAATGATAGATGTTCTGTTAAGGCTGAAAAGACTGCAAGTTCATCAAAAGGGTTGATAAGAAATATTAATGCAACAAATAATGATGTGATTGTTCAAATTGAAATGATATATAAAAAACAAGATGTTAAAATATATAGGAGGTTTAATGGAGATAATGAGATAGATGCTTTTGAACCAGGATTAACAGAATTTGAAATTGAGTGTTCAGATAATATTGTAAATGATGTTAAAGAGATACTTAAGGATATAAAGGTTGATTTTAATTTTAATAATATATGTTCATATGACAAAAATATTGAACTTTATAAAAAAGGAAGAACCGATATATATGATTTCTTTGAGTCTTGTTATTCGGAATTTTATGAAGCTAAAAAGATTATTGATAATTTAGTGGTATTTAAAGGAAAGTTGGTAGACGAAAAAGAGAATAAAGTAACAAAACTTGAAGAGATAACAGAAAAACGAAATTCAAAACAAGCTTTGCTAAAGACGGTTAATGGGATAGATAATGTCAAAATAAGAGAATATCCTGAAATTAAAGTTTTCGATGGCGAAATTCATTTAGATGATTCTATAATTCATAATGAAAAAGATGATATAGAAAAAAAGTTAAATAAGCAATTAAATATATTAACTGATATTTTTAATAAAAAGATTATCGATAATTTGAAGGATGTTAGGGAAAAGGAGCTTTGGATATTAGAATTAGATCAAATAATAGAACTAGGTGAAGTTTATAAGGATAAAGAAGAAATTTTAAATAAAGTAAAAAATATTAATTTTAGCGTCCTAAATGTTGAATATAAAAATATTCAATTGTTTAAAACTAATATTATTAGAAATAAAAATGATGATAAATTTATGAAGTATTTATCATCGATTCTAAGTAATATAGAATCAGAAATAAAATACATACCTAAGGATAAATTAGAGATAATTAACAATAATTATAAACTTATAAAGAAGAATTTAGAAATATTGAAAGTATTAGCAGAAGAAAAGCAAAAATATGATAGTAATAGTGATATAGTAAGGGTTATGAGATACTTGGTTGATAATGAGCAAGTGTATAGGTTATATGGTGAAAAGAATGATAAATGTCCACTTTGCGGAAAGGATGAATTTGATAAAAGCGAAATTTCTTTTGTCGCAAAACATTTTTTAGGGAAAAAGGATAAAGAGAGACAGGAGATAATACAAAAGATTAAAAAATATAATGATGAAAATAAAATTTATATTGATAAAATAAAGGAAATATTACAAAGCAGTTTAGATGAAAAAGAAAAAGCACTAGAGGAATTAATTGAATGTAAGGAAAGTTTAAAGGAGTTATACAGATTAGCAAGGCGGTTTAAATTTGATGTTGGTGAATTAGATATTAATAAAATTAGTAATAAAAAGACCGAAATACAAAAGAAAGAACATATATTAGCAATGGCGGAAGCAAAAGAAGCATATGTTTTAGAACTAATTAAAGAGTCTAAAATGCCATATTTAATTAGATATAATAAAGAAATAGAAGAATATGAAGATAATGATAGCGATGTTAAGGTTATATTAATAAATAATATAATTTCGCAGTTGGAAAAAAACATAAATGATGTTACTAATGAGGTTATAAATGATAAGTATAGAGAGATTAAGTTAGAAACTATAAAGGATAAACTTGATATAACAAAAGATGTGATAAGTTTTAAAAAATCAAATTCTATTAGTATGGAAATAAGCGAATTAAATAAGAAAATTCAAGTTTATACTAAGGAAATACAGAGTATTAATAATAAGGTTGAAAAGGTTACTGAATTAATAAAAATAATTAGTAAAGAAAAAACAGAAAGTGAAAAGAGAGAAAATGAAAGAATAGCAAAGCCTTTAAATGATATTTATAAAAAAATAACTAGAAATACAAATATTAAAGAGATTAATTTAAAAAAAGGTACTGCAAGAAACAAATCGACTTTAGATGTTATTGATATAGGAGGGAATGATACTCCGTTTGGAAATATAATGAGTACAGGGCAAGTATCGACTTTAGCTATTGCGATGTACTTATCTAAAGCTTTATTAAATAGAAATAGTAGTTTTAAATTATATTTAATGGACGATCCAATACAAACAATGGATGATTTAAACATTTTGTCATTAATAGATTTATTAAGATTTCAATTTATGGAGAATGAAAAAAATAGATTTATGAATCAGTTATTTATTTCTACTTGTGATGAAGATTTAGAAAATTTAATTTATCATAAAATGAGTAGTTTTGATATACCAATAATTAATGAAAATTTTATGAATAGGATGTTAAGTTAAGGTAGGTGATTTCTTTCTTCTGTAGCTAATAAATATTTATTAGCTACTATGTTTACTTATAAAGTTTTAGATAAATAGAGTCTCATATGAAATTGTAAGGAGTTTGTATGAAGTTCTTTTTGCATTAGTTTAGTAAAAATAGTAGGTAAGAAGGAGGTGGGAAGGTAAGAAATTTTCGAGAGTTTTTTGAGTGAACATTACTTAAATTATATAAGAAAAGCACACTATTAGCTTATTCTAATAGTGTGCTTTTTGCTTTTTAACTATTTAGAAATGTATTTATATAAGTCTTCCATTATCAAATCTCCACCAAGTTTGTAGTTATAATCAGAATTTGAAACTATGGATTTATTATAGCTCCAGGTGGCATTCCATAACTTGGCTATAAAAATATACTTATCTAATTTATCTACATGGTAAGAAGTACAATCTCCAAAGTAAAAGAATAGTAGTTTTTTTCTCATGTCCTTGGATAAAAACCATGATAGGGTAGCCAAGTCATAGTAAATATCATTCATTCCTATAAAATCAAAATCAACTAAGTAGACTTTGTTATTTTTATATAAGATGTTAGAAGGATTTAAGTCATTATGGCATAATCCTAAGTTTATATCTTTAGAAAGCTCTTCTTCTAAGAGGTTTAATTTATGAATTATAGCTTTCGTGTATGGAGGAAGGGAAAAATTTATTTTTTCTAAATGAGAGAAATTATTTTTGATTTTTTCAAAAGGATTATTATAAGTATTGCTAGAAATAGAGTGTAACTTTCTTAATTCTGATGATATAGCTTTTAAAAAAACTTCTGTATTTTGTAGTTTTTCATCTAAATTTGCATTGGATATATATTTGGTAAATAAGATTCTCTTTGAAGTGAAAATTCCTTTGGGTGTAATGTCTTTATCCTCTAATAGTTTAATAAGCTTCGTATTATTCCTTTTTGTAACTTTTAAAAAGTATTTTTTATGGAAAATGGTTATATTATATGTAGAGTTATTTAGGCTATTTATTGGAGTTATTTTTAATATATTTTTCATTTTAGTCTTCCTTTCAATATTAATTTATTATATCAAAAAGATTAAAATAGCAAAGTTGTATATATTATAAATTAAAGTATAATAAAATAAAAAGGATGTGTGAATTTATGAAGATTATAAAAAAAGATGGTAGGTTGCAAGAGTTTGATAAGAAAAAGATTTTTATTAGTTTAGATAATGCATCTAAAGATGTGGAAGGGATTGCGTTAAATGAGTCGGATATTAAAATACTAGTTGAAGATATCTGCAAGAAGTTAGAAAGTATTAGAAAAAATGATAATCCAAGCTCTAGCTATGAAATTATAGGTGTGATTATTGATGTATTAAAAAAAGATGGCTTTGCACCAATTGCTAAATCTTTTGTTGAATATTAATATTTTGCAAATTGTGTTGACAAATTATTGGATACAGCATAGTATGATAGTATAAAAGTTAATAGGCCTCGGTAGGTGAGGTTACTACAAGGATACGGGTCGCTGCCGTAAAAGAATGGAAACATTTTTAACTGGTTAGCAGGTTTTGCCGAACAAAGAAGGTTTAACTTAATGCGATTTCATTGCCTTGCAGAGCCAAAACTCAAACGAGAAAGTGTTATTATAGTTAATTATGCCTTCGTCAGTTTGAGTTGACGGAGGCTTTTATTATTTAAAAAATCAGGAGGTGAAAAAGAATGGAATCTGGAAATGGCAGTACGGAAAATGGAAGTATTAAAATTGAAGATAGTGATGTGTATCTGGAGGAAGATCCTTTCTTTTTTACCCTTTTAACACCTTTCTGTTTTCAATTCTAAAACTAACATTATCCAAGTTACTAAATTTTCAAATTCAAAAAACAAAGTCTGTGGTTAAAAAAATAGAGTTTTTAACCCTTAGTTTCTTGTTGCCTTTTTTAGGTGATAAGTAGATGGATTTAGTAAGGAGGAAAGAAAAATGTTAAAGGAAAGAGTATTAACAGATAGACTAATTACATTAGGCAGAATGTCTAAGTCTGAATTATTTAATGAATTAAATACCAATATAAATGGATTATCAAATAATATGGTAGAAGCAAGAAGAGATAAGTTTGGTAAGAATGAAGTAACACATGAAAAGGAAACATTATGGATTATAGACTTATTAAAATCATTTATAAATCCCTTTAATATAGTTTTAATTATATTAGCAATTGTATCAACTTTTACAGATGTAATTATTCCCAAGGCTGAGAATAGAAGTTTTACTGCAGTAATAGTTATTTTGACAATGGTAACAGTAAGTGCTTTGTTACAATTTTTCCAAGAGAAAAAATCAAAGGATGCTACAAATAAGCTTAAAGCCATGGTTAAGACAACAACTTTAGTAAAAAGAGATGGTGAAGAAGCAAAAGAGATTGATATGGCTGAAGTAGTTCCTGGAGATATCCTATATTTATCAGCAGGAGATATGATACCGGCAGATGTTAGGGTTATCTCATGTAAAGACTTATTTGTTGGGCAATCTTCATTAACTGGTGAGTCTGAACCTGTAGAAAAATTGGAGTATTTAAAGGAAAGAGATAGGGGGATAGCAATATGTGATTTAGATAATATCCTTCTACTTGGAACTAGCATAATAAGTGGAAGTGCTATTGGTGTTGTAGTATCAACAGGAAATGATACCTATCTTGGTAGTATAGCAGTTGAAATTTCTAATAAGGAAGAAGAAACAAGTTTCCAAAAAGGTGTTTCAAAAGTAAGTTTATTATTAATTAAATTTATGATGATTATGGTTCCTATAGTGTTTGTGATTAATGGAATTACTAAGGGGGATTGGCTACAAGCGTTTTTATTTGCAATATCAATTGCTGTAGGGTTAACTCCAGAAATGCTTCCTATGATTGTGACTACAAATCTTGCTAAGGGTGCTATGTCTATGGCAAAAAAGAAGACTGTAGTTAAAAAGATAGATGCAATTCAAAATTTTGGTGCTATGGATATTTTGTGTACAGATAAAACTGGAACACTAACACTAGATAGAATAGTTGTGGAAAAGCACTTAAATATAAATGGAGAAGAAGATTTAAGAGTGTTGAGACATGCATATTTAAATAGCTATTTCCAAACAGGTTTAAAGAATTTGATGGATGTTGCAATATTAGAGCATGGAAGAGAAGCAGGATGTGATAAAGAAGAAGAGAGATTTATAAAAGTAGATGAGATACCATTTGATTTTACTAGAAGAAGAATGTCTGTTGTTTTAGAAAATAAGGTTGGAAAGAAACAGCTTGTAACTAAAGGCGCAATTGAAGAGATGTTAAATATATCATCATATGTAGAAATGAATAATAAAGTTGTTAAATTAACTGATGAATTAAAGGAAAAAGTATTAAATACAGTTAATGATTTAAATGCGGAAGGTATGAGAGTAATTGGAGTAGCTCAAAAAAATAATATTGAGGATATAATAGAATTTGGTGTTAAAGATGAGAAAGATATGGTTTTAATTGGATATATAGCATTCCTAGATCCACCAAAGGAATCTGCAGCTGAAGCTATTAGAGAATTAATTAAATACGGTGTAGATGTAAAAATATTAACTGGAGATAATGATTCGGTAACAAAGAAGGTTTGTGAAGAAGTCGGATTAGATGTTAATTATATACTTCTTGGAAATAATGTGGATATTATGAGTGATGAAGAATTGTCAATAGCAGTTGATGAAACTAATGTGTTTGCAAAATTATCACCATTACAAAAGTCAAGAATTATAAAGGTGTTAAAAGAAAAAGGTCATGTTGTAGGGTTTATGGGGGATGGAATAAATGATGCGGCTGCACTTAAAGAAGCTGATGTAGGTATTTCTGTAGACACTGGTGTAGATATAGCTAAAGAATCTGCTGATATAATATTACTTGAAAAGAGCTTAATGGTTTTGGTTGATGGTGTTAAAGAAGGTAGAAGAGTCTTTGGAAATATAATTAAATATATTAAGATGACAGCAAGCTCAAATTTTGGAAATGTATTTTCTGTACTTGTAGCTAGTGCGTTTTTACCTTTCATGCCAATGCTATCTATTCAATTATTAGTACAAAACTTATTATATGATTTCTCACAACTATCAACTCCATGGGATAGAATGGATAAAGAGTATATAGAAAGGCCAAAAAAGTGGGATGCAGAGGATATAGGAAGATTCATGATGTTTATAGGACCTTTAAGCTCAGTGTTTGATATTATAACTTTTTTAGTAATGTGGTTTGTATTGGGTGCTAATACAATTGAGAATCAAGGGTTGTTCCAAACAGGTTGGTTTGTAGTGGGCTTGTTATCTCAAATATTAATTGTATATATGATTAGGACAGAAAAGGTTCCATTTATTCAAAGTAGACCAACTATTCCAGTTATATTATTAACAACAGCAATAATGTTAATAGGGATTATGATTCCTTTTACTGCTATTGGAGAAGGTCTAGGTTTTGTTGCATTACCAAAAGTATATTTCTTAATGGCTATTTTAATATTAGTTGGATATTGTGCTTTGGTCCAAAGTGTTAAAAAGATTTATATAAAGAAGTTTAATAACTGGTTATAAAATAGAAATCCGAATATTGTTCTTTTTAAATTAAGAATAATATTCGGATTTTGCTTGTAGAAATAATATAAAATTTAAATTAAACAAAAAATATTCGTAAATACTATTGAAAATTGTCGAAAGTTATCTTATTATAAATCGGGGGCAAATTTCAGAAGTATGAAAGAGTGGTAAAATGAAAAACTTATTTAAAAAGGATGGTCTTTTAGACAATTTCTTTGAAATATCAAAGAATAATACAAATGTTAGAACTGAAATGGTTGCAGGTGTTACTACATTTATGACGATGGCTTATATTTTAATAGTTAACCCTTCAATACTTTCAGCAGCAGGAATGGATCAAGGAGCAGTATTTACAGCAACAGCTTTATCAGCTTTAGTTGCTACATTAATTATGGGATTATATGCAAAATTACCATTTGCTCAAGCACCAGGAATGGGACTTAATGCTTTTTTTGCTTTTACAGTAGTTTTAGGAATGGGATATTCATATCAATTTGCATTAACAGCAGTTTTCTTAGAAGGTATTATATTTATTCTTTTAACTTTATTTAATGTACGTGAAGCAATTGTTGATTCTATACCAGCTAATATTAAGAAGGCAATATCAGTAGGGATTGGTTTGTTTATTGCTTTAATTGGACTTGAAGGAGCTGGAATTATAGTTCATCCACAAGATGGTGGGACAATAGTTGCTCTTGGAGATATAACTAGTGGGACAGCTTTACTTGCAATAATAGGTATTCTTATTACTGGAATATTATTAGTAAGAAAAGTTAAAGGAGCTTTATTTATCGGAATGTTAATTACTGCTGTAGTTGGAATTCCAATGGGTGTTACACCAGTGCCAACAAATATAGTTAGTATGCCACCATCAATAAGCTCAGTGTTCTTACAATTTGAATGGTCAAATATTTTTTCAATAGATATGTTAATAGTACTATTTACATTATTATTTATGGATATGTTTGATACTATAGGAACTTTAGTTGGAGTTGCTACGAAGGCTAAGATGTTAGATGAAAACGGAAAGGTTCCTAATATTAAAAAGGCTTTATTTGCAGATGCAGTAGGTACAACTTTTGGAGCTTGCGTAGGAACTAGTACAGTAAGTACATTTGTTGAAAGTGCATCGGGAGTTGCAGAAGGTGGTAGAACAGGTCTTACAGCAGTTTCTACAGGTATAATGTTTGCTTTAGCATTATTTTTCTCACCAGTATTTGCATCAATAACTTCAGCTGTAACATGTTCAGCTTTAGTATTAGTAGGTTTATTTATGATAGAGCCTATTAAAGAGATAGAATTAAATGATTATACAGAAGCTATACCAGCGTTTTTAACAATAATAATGATGCCATTAGCATATAGTATTTCAGATGGGATAGTATTTGGAGTTATCTCTTATATAGTGTTAAAATTACTTGGTGGAAAAGCTAAGGATATTAGTTTAACAACAGTTATAGTTGGTGTGATATTTTTACTTAAGTTCTTAATTTAAATATAAGTAAGGGAAAAGGGGTTTTGGATTTCAAAACCTCTTTTTATATAGATATTTAAGAAATAATTTCTAGTTTAAAAGATAATATCCTAGTTTGAAAATATTCCTCTTACATACACTATGTTAGAAGAGTTTTTTACAATTTGTTTACTTTGAAAAGTAGATTAAAGATGGTAAACTAATGAAGGATTTAAATTAATTAGTATAAAGTACAAAAGATAATAAGGAGAGCAAAAACATGTTAGAAGATGAAAAAAAATTAAGGTGGTATAACCTTGCACTTATGGCCTTTGTATCTGTATGGGGGTTTGGTAATGTTGTTAATAACTTTGCAAACCAAGGTTTAAAGGTTATCGTTTCATGGGTGTTGATTATAGGGTTATACTTTGTACCTTATGCATTAATGGTAGGAGAATTAGGATCTGTTTTTAAAGATGGTAAAGCAGGAGTTAGTACTTGGATAGGAAATACAATGGGAAGAAAGCTTGCTTATTTTGCAGGATGGACTTATTGGGTTGTACATATTCCATACTTGGCTCAAAAACCTCAAGCAGTACTTATAGCCTTAGGATGGGCAGTTAAAGGTGATGGAACTCTTGTAAGTGATATGCCTACATTAACAGCTCAATTAATTACATTAGTAATATTTTTAATATTCTTATGGGTAGCTTCAAGAGGGATAACTTCTCTTAAAACTATAGGTAATATAGCAGGAACATCAATATTTATAATGTCAATGCTTTATATACTATTAGTTATTGCAGCACCATTTATAAGAGGGACTGATATTGCAACAGCTAACATTACAGTTGAAACTATAATACCTAGATTTGATTTTACTTACTTTACAACATTATCAATGTTAGTGTTTGCAGTTGGAGGAGCAGAAAAAATATCTCCATATGTAAATAATACAAAAAATCCATCAAAGGAATTTCCTAAAGGAATGTTAACTCTAGCTATCATGGTAGCAATATCAGCTATTTTAGGATCAGTAGCTATGGGAATTATGTTTGATGCAAATAATATTCCTAAGGACTTAATGATGAATGGTCAATATTATGCATTTAAGATGCTAGGTGAGTATTATGGAGTAGGTAATATATTATTAATTATATATGCGCTTGCTAACATGACAGCACAAATTTCAGCTTTAGTATTCTCTATAGATGCACCATTAAAAGTACTTTTAGCAGATACTGATGATAATTTTGTACCAAGAACTTTAACTAAGACAAATAAGCATGGAGCACCTATTAATGGATACTTAATGACTGCTATCTTAGTTGGAATACTTATAGTTGTACCAGCATTAGGAATTGGTGATATGAGTGAGTTATATAATTGGTTACTAAAGTTAAATTCTGTAGTTATGCCAATGAGATATCTATGGGTATTCTTAGCATTTATAGCACTTAAGAAGGCTTCAGATAGATATAATTCAGAATATAAGTTTGTTAAGAATGATAAGGTAGCCCTAGGATTTGGGGTATGGTGCTTTATATTTACAGCCTTTGCTTGTATAATGGGAATGTTCCCTTCAGGAATTCAAGCTTACTCAGGTGAATGGTGGTTCCAAGTTATATTAAATGTAGCAACACCATTTGTATTAATAGGATTAGGATTAATATTACCTTTAATAGCTAAAAGGAAAAAGAATACATAATTTTTAATAAAATCTTAAAATAGGGGTTTGAGTCTTTATTCATCTAAGAGTTAATTGTATAATAGGATTAGCAAAAGAAAATAATAATTATTATGAGGTAAAATTATGAACAAAGGTACATTGAGAACAATAATGTATATAGCATTGGGTGTTTTAATATTTTCAGTTGTTATTAATTTATTCTTTTCAATCCTTCCATATCTTTTAATAGGTGGAGCGGTAATTTATGTAGTTACTAAGGTTGTAGGATATTTTAATTCTAAAAAGAGTAAGAATAGTAGCAATGAATCAACAAATAATAATTATGAAGTATATGTTGATGATTCTGTAGATACAAGTAATGCTATAGATGTAGATTTTGAAGATGTAGATAAATAAATAGATGAACATAGGGATGGTTTAAATAGCCATCCTTTTTTGAGTTTCATTAGTATTAAAAGGGGAAATTCATATGAATATAAGAAAATTAAAAATTTTTTATGCAACAGCAACTAGTTTAAATATGACCAAGGTAGCAAAGGAACTATACATAAGTCAACCATCTGTAAGTCAAGCAATTCATGAGTTTGAGGAGGAGATAGGTGCAAGATTATTTGATAGAATAGGTAAAAGAATTTATTTAACAAATGAAGGAGAAGTTTGTCTTAATTATGTGAGAAGAATTCTTAATTTATATGAGGAGGCAACTGAAAAAGTTAATGAGATAACTAATCAAGAAAAGGGAAAAATAAAAATAGGAGCTAGTACAACAATAGGTACATATATTCTTCCTGATATATTAAAGGAGTTTGTTGAGGAGCATAAAGGAATTGAAATTTCTTTAATAATAGAAAATACTACAAATATAGAAAAGCTAATTCTAGAGAATAAAGTGGATTTTGCTTTTGTAGAAGGTAGGATAATATCTGAAGAAATAAATAAGGTTCCAGTATGGAAGGATGAAATTGTATTTATAACTAGTGCCAAACATCCCCTAGGAGATAAGGGAATTATAACTCCTAAAGAACTTAAAAAAGAAAAGTTAATAATGAGAGAGTTTGGTAGCGGTACTAGAGAAATTGTTGAAAGTTTCTTTTTAGAAAAGAATATAGATTATAGAATCTTTATGGAACTTGGAAATACAGAGGCTATAAAGAAAAGCGTAGAAGCTAATTTAGGAGTAGGTTGTATTTCTAAAAGATGTTTAGAAGATAAAGCTGAAAAAGGTGAACTAAAGACTTTAAGAATGGATTGTGGAAATATAAACAGAGAACTTATGCTTATAATACATAAGGATAAGTTTATGAACAACAATATGAAAGAGTTTATAAAATTTATTAATAAGTAAAAACCTATGAAATATATCAAATTTAAGTATTTTACCTTTTGAATGTTTCGGTAGTATACTAAAGGCAACGAAAGAGACTACAGAAAGTTATTAATCATCAGGAGGAATACTATGATAGATAAGAATACATTTATTAAAAATTTTAAAAGTGTTCATGATAATCTGCCAATAGGAGCAGTTGCAACATCAGTTGGAGCAACAACACTATCTAATATATTTGCTTTAAGAGAGTTAACTTTTTTAAAGGATATATTTATGAACATGGCAGCAATAGTGGCTTTGTTTGCATTACTTAAATTGTTTTTTTATCCTAAAACAGTAAAGAAAGAATTAGATTTGCCAGTACTGGCAAGTGTCTTTCCTACATTTGGTATGTTAATTATGATTTTAGGTAACTACTATTTAAAGTTTAGTTATATATTAGGTAAGACAATGTGGCTTTTTGGTATTGTAATTTATAGTGTGATTTCAATTATAGCTATTTATAAACACTTGATAAAGAATTTTAATTTTAATACTTTTGTGCCTAGTTTTTTTATTCCTTTTGTAGGAAGTCTTGTAGCTTGTGTAAGTAGTACAGGAATGAATGCACCTATATTAACTAAAGTTATTTTCTATTGGGGTACAACAACATATTTTATAATATTACCTTTTATGATATATAGGTTGTATAAGGGAGATATAGAAAAACAAATATATCCTACAGTAGTTATTATGGCAGCACCACCTAGTTTGGTAATAATAAGTTACTTAACAGTATTTACAACTTATAATAGAAATTTTGTAGGGTTAATGGCAGTGATAGTATTTTCTATAACTTTATATTCCTATATTCAAATTCCTAAATGCTTAAAAGAGAAGTTTAATGCAGGTTTTGCAAGTTTAACCTTTCCATTAGCAGCAACAACACTTGCAACTTTTAAAATTAGTATGTATTTCTTAACTGTAAATGTAACTTTAGCACATTTATTTGAAGGAATTGGAGTTGTAGAATTATTTATTGCTACATCAGTAATTGGATTTGTTCTTTATAACTTATTTAATCTACTGTTCCAAAAATTAACCATGCAAGATGCAATAGAATAGTTAAAATTAAGAAGAGAAATTAATATGTGATTTCTCTTTTTGATTATTATAAATTAATTTTTATATTTGATAAAATGAAGTTTTGGGAAACCATAATTTCATTTTAATTGCTATTAAAGTGTATGTAATGTATAATATTGCTATAAAATGAAAGTTTTAATTTAAAAGGGGGCAAAATGATGGCGAAAGTAAAAATGACAACTCCATTGGTTGAAATGGATGGAGATGAAATGACTAGAATCCTTTGGGGCATGATAAAGGATGAATTAATAATTCCTTTTGTTGATTTAAAGACAGCGTATTATGATTTAGGGCTTGAGTATAGAAATGCCACTAATGATCAAGTTACAATTGATGCAGCTAATGCTATTAAAAAATATGGGGTTGGTGTTAAGTGTGCAACAATAACACCTAATGCTGCAAGAATGAAGGAATATGATTTAAAAGAAATGTGGAAGAGTCCAAATGGTACAATTAGAGCAATATTGGACGGTACAGTATTTAGGGCTCCAATAATAGTAGGTCCTATTAAGCCATACGTTAGAAATTGGAAGAAGCCAATTACAATTGCAAGACATGCTTATGGTGATATATATAGGGATGTTGAAATGAAGATAGAAGGAAAAGGTAAGTGTGAACTTGTTTTCACTTCTGAAGATGGGGAAGAAAAAAGAGAATTAATTCATAATTTTGGTGGATCTGGTGTAGTTTTAGGAATGCACAACTTAGATAAATCTATTGAAAGTTTTGCAAGAAGCTGTTTTAATTTTGCATTAGATACAAAGCAAGATTTATGGTTTGCCACTAAAGATACTATTTCAAAAAAATACGATCACACATTTAAGGATATATTCCAAGAAATATTTGATGAGGAATACAAAAATAAGTTTGATGAAATTGGTATAGAATATTTCTATACATTAATAGATGATGCTGTTGCAAGAGTGGTTAAGTCAGAAGGCGGAATGATATGGGCTTGTAAGAACTATGATGGAGATGTAATGAGTGATATGGTTGCTACTGCTTTTGGGTCATTAGCTATGATGACTTCAGTATTAGTTTCTCCAGAAGGAAATTATGAGTATGAAGCAGCTCATGGAACTGTTCAAAGGCATTATTATAAACATTTAAAAGGTGAAGAAACTTCAACAAATTCAATGGCAACTATATTTGCCTGGTCTGGTGCTTTAAGAAAGCGTGGAGAACTTGATGGAAATAAAGAGCTTATGGATTTTGCTGATAAGTTAGAGAAAGCATCTATACAAACAATAGAAGAAGGTATAATGACAAAAGATTTAGCTTCACTAGCTTCAATGGAAAATGTTAAGGCTGTTAATAGTGAAGAGTTTATTAAAGCCATAAGAGAAAGATTGTAATATAAAAACGAAACTACGAGGTGGTTTCGTTTTTTATTTTTAATAGATATAAATAAGAGCATTAGCAAACTAATATTTAAATATAAGAACTTAACAATATAACAATATATAAATATAACAATATATAAATATAACAATATATAAATATCTACTCCACCTTCTTTATTTGCTTGAAATTTCTAGAACGACTAACTCAGGATGATTGAATAGTCTAAAAGGGAAGATGCTATTCCCTAGTCCACGACTTATTATCATAGTTGAATTATTAAGAGTGTGGTATCCTTCTGTGAGTTCTGGAAAAATTCCTTGACCAGGTGCAGCTAATCCTTTATGCGTAAATGGAATTCTAAATTGACCACCATGAGCATGACCGGAGAATATAAAATCAAAATTATAATTTGAGTATTGGCTAAAGTATTCAGGTCTATGAGCTAAAAGAATATTAATATCACATTCTTTTATATTGGAAGTTAAATCCTTTAGTATGCTTTCAGAATTATAAGAGTAGTTATCATCAATTCCCAAAATATTAATGGATGTATTTTTTATACTTGTATGAGAATTTGAATTGTCTAAGACTATTACTCCTAAAGAGGAAAGTTTTTCTTTTATTTCTTCAGCATAGTTAGCATAATATTCATGATTTCCAGTTACATAATAGATGGGGTATTTATCAACCAATTCATTTACTAGTATGAATGAGTTGTTATAGTTTTTGGAATTAGTTCGTCCATCTATTAAGTCTCCTGTGATTACTATAATATCAGGAGATATGTTTTCTATTTGATCTAGTAGGGTGCGTTGATTTTTTCCGAAAGACTTACAATGTAGATCAGATATTTGAAGTATTTTGACATTATCTTTTGTTATTTTCTTTGAAGTTAGAATGTATTTAGAAATATCAATTGTATTATTTCCGTAATATATAGCACTAGAAATTATAGCTAAAAGCAAAAAAATAATAATTAAATATCTTTTTATAATGTTAGGTAGACTCATAAAACACCTCTCTTTCGTAAATACTAAAGTACTCGTAGTTTCTAAATAATAGAATAAATGAATGTAAATAGAATTTCTATATGAAAAAATATAATATACAAAAAAATTACAAATTATATAATAAAAATGTTTACATTTAGAGAAAAATCGTATAAAATATGATTATAGCATTTGCTTGGCAATATATGTTTTGAAAAAATGTAAATGCATAGAAGAATATTACAAACAAAAAACTTAAAGGTATATACAAATAAGGAAAAATGTGCTATCATGTAAATGATAACAAAACTTAATATTTGTTTTGTATACAATAACTTACATACGTAGTTGAATATTTTGTTATTCTATTTAATAAAATATAGTATTAAGAGATTTAGTTTAAAGGTAATAGGAGGAACTGAAGGGAATGAATAAGGTTTTAGTAATTTGTAAAGGTACAGGACAATCAAAATCATTTGAAAGGTTTATGGATGATTATACAAAGAAAAATAATCTTCCTATAGAATGGATTTATGCAAATGATAAAGAGTATTTAGAGGTTATAGAAGGTGGAGATGTTAAAGTGGCAATTATTTCTCCAGAAGTAGTTTTGGTGGAAGCTCAAATAAAAGCAACTTTAGAATCTAAGAATACTCCATATATAGTTATTAAACCTGCAGATTTTGGTTTAAAAAGAGTAGAAAAGTTTATGCCTGATGTTGAAAAATATATAGTTTAATATATTTAAGAAAAAGGTGAGAATATGGGAGAAATCTTGTTAACTAGAGATTACCATGAGTTATACAGTTCTCAAGAGTTCAAGATTATTATAGATGGCAAAGAGGTAAATAACATAAAAAACAATAAAAGAAAAGTTATTACCTTGCCAGTTGGACAACATGAAATGTATATTCAAGTAATGGGGACAAAGAGCCCAACTAAAATAGTTAATATAGAGCCGAAAAAAACATTAAGATTAAGTTGTGGGAGTAACTTAAAGGGACTTAAATATATATTTCATTGGCTATTTGCTTTTAGCAAAAATAATATATATTTAGAAGAAACAGTTTAGAGTTCTATTTTAGTTATAAAGTTAATAAATATATTATAAAAATATGATGTCTTTTGAGATAAGGTTTACAATGGACAAGCATAATTTAGCTTTGTATGTTTGTATATATTAAAAGATTTAAGGCACAAGATTTTTTAAAATATAGAAACATTCATATAAATTTAATAAAACTAAATTATTATTAGGGGGGAACAAAAAAATGATGGACAAAATTTCAGCAGCATTAGAAAAATATCTAATGCCAGTAGCGTCATTTATCGGTGGACAAAAACACTTGATCGCTATTAGGGATGGTTTCATTACTTCTCTTACAGTATCAATGACAGGTGCTTTAGCATCAATGATGAACGCAGTTTTCTTTAAAGTAGATTCATTTATCGGTCAATACTTAAATAAGATTGACGCTTACAGCAGTTCAGTACAACCAATATTAGATAAATATGCTATCCCAGTAATGGGCGATATTTGGTTTGGTACTTCAGCAATTTTATCAATATTTATATTATTAGGTGTAGCTTATTCATTAGCTAAGTCAAATGAAATGGACGGAATAGGTGCAGCTTTAGTAGCTTTAGCATCTTGGTTCACAATATTCCCACAAACAGCTATGGGTGTATTCTCAAAAGCAGAAGATGGTACTTTTGCTGAGGGTGCATGGGGATTAATACCAGTTGGTCAATTAGGATCAAATGCTATGTTCTCAGCAATGTTAGTTGGTTTAGTAGCAGCTCAATTATTCGTTACCTTTGCTAAGAAGGGATGGGTTATTAAGATGCCTGAACAAGTGCCACCAGCAGTATCTAAAGCATTCGCTGCTTTAATCCCTGGAGGATTAACATTAGTTATTTTCGGTATTATCGCTGAAATATTCGCACAAGCATTTAAGACACCATTTGTTGATTGGATGTTAAAGGTAGTTCAAGAGCCAATGATGGCACTTGGTCAATCTCCATTCACTTATATCTTCTTAATATTTATTGCACAATTACTATGGTTCTGTGGTTTACACGGTTCAAACATGGTAGACCCTGCATTAAATACTATGTATAAGACAGCTTTACTTGACAACGTAAATGCAGTTGCTCAAGGTAAAGAACCTATATATGCATTAACTAGAAACTTCGTTGACGTTTACGCTCAACCAGGTGGATCAGGTGGTACATTAGCTTTAATAATTGCTATATTCATATTCTCTAAGAGACAAGAAGCTAAGGAATTAGCTAAAATAGCAGTTGGACCTGGTATATTCCAAATTAACGAACCAGTTATCTTTGGTTTACCAATCGTATTAAATGCTACTTACTTTGTTCCATTTATCATAACTCCACCAATATGTTTAGCAATAGCTTGGATATTCACAGAAAAGATCAAGTTTGCTGACTACTTATGTGTTGAGTTACCATGGACAACTCCACCAATAATCTCTGCATTCTTCGGAACTGCTGGTGACTTTAAGGCAGCAATCCTTGCAGCAGCATTATTAGTACTTTCAGTTGTAATTTGGACACCATTCGTAATAGCTGCAAACAGAATGGGAGATTCTGAGCAAGCTTAAGAATGAGTTTTAAGTAAATATTTAAATTTGAATGCATAAGCCCTTGGCTTATGCATTCTTTATAAGTTATAATAAATACAATATGTATTTATGAAAGGATGGGAATTATATGGCCTTTTCAAATTCAGTGGAATTAAGTTATCCAGTAGAAGAAGTATTTAAGTTATTTATAAGAACAGCAAAAAGAGACTTCCCAAGATTTAATGAAGAGAACCCAGTTGGATGTAAGGTAAATAAAAAGGTAGGGGCATACTCAGCAGGGGCTACAACTATGGAAGTTGAGATAACTGGATTTGCAAAAAATGAATTATATCAAATTGTAAGTACTAATGGAAGTGTTAAATATACATCTACATATGAGTTTGAAGTGATAGATGAAAATACTACACGTCTTACCTTAATAGAAGAAGATGAGAAACCAGGTATTTTCCCTTGGTTTAATACATTAGTTCAATCAGTTTTATTTAAAGGAAGAGTAAGAAAAAGATTTATATATTTTGTAGAAAGACTAGAAGAAGAGTTGCAAAGATATAGAAGTAATATTGAGAAGAACTCTAAATCTAGAGCAGATGAAGAAGCAAAAATAAAGGCAAAAGCTGAAGCTAAGAAAGCTAAAGAAGCAGCTAAGAAAGCTAAAGAAGAAGCTCAAGCAGCTAAAATAGCAGCTGCAAAGGCAATTGCTGAAGCTAAAGCAGCAGCAGAACAAGCTGAAAAAGCTGCTAAAGAAGCAGAAGCAAAATCTCAAAATATAGAGTATGTAAGTGAAGAAGTTGTAGTTGATGAAACAACTACAAATGAAGGTGAAAATAATTAAATTTAAATATAATGGTGATTTGTAAAAAAACTCGCTTTTGCGAGTTTTTTTCTTGTATGCAGAAAAGTAAAGTAATATAATTAAAAATCATAGAACAAAAGAAAATGAGGTGTTTATGTGTTTAAATTACTTGAAACACTAGTAGAAAAAAACAAAGAGTATGGAAATGATGGGAAGTTAGCATCTTATATACCAGCATTACTTGAAGCTAATCCAAATGATTTAGGAGTTGCTATAGTAGATATAGAAGGAAGAAAGTATTATGCAGGACAGTGTGAAAAGAACTTTACAATACAAAGTATTTCTAAAGTGGTAAGTTTGATTCTAGCACTTGGAGATAATGGAAGAACAAATGTATTTAAGAGAGTGGATGTGGAACCTACTGGTGATGGTTTTAATAGTATAGTAAATTTAGAAACAAAGGATAAAAAAAGACCATACAATCCTATGATTAATGCAGGTGCCATAGCTACAACATCATTAATATATGGAGAAGATGCGGAGGATAAGCTTGAAAGAATAATTAAGTTTATGAGAAAAGCAACCAATAACCCTAACATTTCAATTAATGAAGAAGTTTATATCTCTGAAAGAAGAACTGGTGATAGAAATAGAGCTTTAGCATATTTTATGAAAAGCAATGGAATGCTTCAAGGGGATGTAGAAGAAATTTTAGAATTATATTTTAGACAATGTTCAATAGAAGCAAATGCAATTGATTTAGCTATGTTTGGATCAGTCTTGGCAAATGATGGTGTAACACCATGGAATGGTGAAAGATTGATGTCTAGAGAAACTTGTAGAATAGTTAAGACTATAATGGTTACTTGTGGAATGTACGATGCATCAGGAGAATTTGCAGTTCATATTGGTATACCTGCAAAGAGCGGAGTAGGGGGAGGAATATTAGCTACTGTTCCTAGAAGAATGGGGATTGGCGTGTATGGCCCTGCTTTAGATAAGAAAGGTAATAGTTTAGCTGGTATACATGTATTAAAAGATTTGTCGGAGGAACTAGATTTAAGTATCTTTTAGGTGCAATGAATTAATCTAGAGTTTTTTGGGGAGTTTTATAAATGTATAATGATTTTAAATTAGAATAATAGTATAATTATTTTATGGATAAATATAGTAGCCTGCTATAGATAGCAGGCTATTATTGAATTGGAGGAAAATATGGAAAAGATATTAATTTTAGATTCTAACTCCCTTATGAATAGGGCTTTTTATGCACTACCTCCTTTAACGAATAGTGAGGGCGTTCATACAAATGCAATATATGGGTTTACAAATATGTTATTTAAGATGCAAGAGGAGATTAAACCAGACTATATAGTTGCTGCTTTTGATAAGAAAGCACCTACATTTAGACATAAAGAGTATGAAGATTATAAAGCTGGTAGAAAAAAGATGCCTCCTGAACTTGCAGAGCAGTTTCCTATAATAAAAGAGTTATTAACTCTTATGGGAATTAATATATATGAAATTGATGGATTTGAAGCAGATGATATTATAGGGACAGTTTCAAGACTATCAGAGAAAAATAATATTGAAAGCTTTATAGTTACTGGAGATAAGGATGCCCTTCAATTAGCATCAGAACATACAAATGTAGTAATAACTAAAAAGGGTGTTAGTGAAACTGCTGTATATAATGAAAAAGCATTCATAGATGAATTTGGAGTGACTCCAACTCAATTTATAGATGTAAAAGGACTTATGGGAGATAAGTCTGATAATATACCAGGAGTTCCAGGTGTCGGAGAAAAAACTGCATTTAAACTTATTCAAACATATGGATCAGTTGAAGGTGTATTAAGTAATATTGATGAAATTAGTGGTAAAAAGTTAAAGGAAAACTTAACTACATATAGCGAGCAAGCAATATTTTCAAAAAAGCTAGCTACCATAATGACAGAGGTTCCTATAGATATAAGTCTTGAAGATATAAAAAATAAAGATGGTTATGATAGGGAGAAGCTTAAGAAGTATCTATTTAAGTTACAGATGAAATCATTAGTTTCAAAACTTGGAATAGATTCTGATGAAGAAAAGGAAGATAGTACAGTAATAAGCAAAGTAGCTACTATAGAAGAATTAAAGAAATTATTAGCTTCATGCAATGAAAAGGTATATATATCTTATAATACATTTGATTCATCTTTATACTCAAAGATAGAAGTAAATAAGATGTTTATTGGTGTTAAAGGTAGTGTAAGTGAAATTTTACTTAATGATATTTATTCGGAAAATAAAGAAGAGGCCTTAAACGCAATTAAGAATTTTATGGAAAATGATAAAGTGAAAAAGGTTATCCATAACTGTAAGAACTTAATTACGATTTTAAGCAAGCATAATATAGAGCTTAAGGGATTAGAGTTTGATACTGCTGTAGCTGCTTATATAATAGATTCATCCAAAGGTGAGTATAATTTAAATACATTAGTTAATGAATATTTAGGGGAAGATCCAAAGGGAACAGCTGAAGAGATTGAAGCAAAATTAGCTTCATATCTAGATGAGTTATATACTGAACTTAAGGGTAGGATAGAAGATGATAAGATGGAAGAGCTTTATTATAAAGTAGAACTTCCACTTGTATATGTTTTGTCTGCTATGGAAAAGGAAGGCTTTAATATAGATCATAATATGCTTAAGGATCTTCAAATAAAGTTTAGAGAAGAAATAGATAGAACTCAAAAAGAAATTTATGAACTTGCAGAAGAGGAGTTTAATATAAATTCTCCTAAGCAGTTAGGAAAGATACTATTTGAGAAGATGGATTTACCTGTTATTAAGAAAACTAAGACAGGATACTCAACTAATGCAGAGGTATTAGAAAAATTATCAGATAAACATGAAATAATACCAAAAATTATTTATTACAGACAAATAACAAAGTTGAATTCTACTTATGTAGAAGGACTTCAAAATGTAATAGATGAAGATGGTAAAATACATTCAAGTTTTAATCAATTAGTAACAACAACAGGAAGACTATCAAGTACAGAACCTAATCTTCAAAATATTCCTATTAAATATGAAATGGGAAGAGAAATAAGAAAGGTGTTTATTCCAGAAGAAAATAATGATACTTTACTTTCATGCGACTATTCTCAAATTGAATTAAGAGTTTTAGCTCATATGTCTAATGATGAAAATATGATTGATGCATTTAAACACCATAGCGATATTCATAGAAAGACTGCTTCTGAGGTATTTAATGTACCAGTTGAAGAAGTTACATCACTTATGAGAAGTAGAGCAAAAGCAGTTAACTTTGGTATTGTTTATGGAATTAGTGATTTTTCTCTTGCACAAGATTTAAAGATAACTAAGAAAGAGGCAGGAGAGTATATGGATATTTATTTCGAAAGATATCCTAAGATTAAGTCATATTTAGAAGAGGTTGTTAGTAAAGCTAAAGAAGAGGGATTTGTTTTAACAATATTAAACAGAAGAAGATTCATACCAGAAATAAAGTCTTCTAATAAAATTGTAAAAGCTCTTGGAGAAAGATTAGCTATGAATGCTCCAATTCAAGGAAGTGCGGCAGATATTATAAAGATAGCTATGGTTAACGTATATAATAGGCTAAGAGAGGAAAAACTAAAGAGTAAACTGATTTTACAGGTTCACGATGAACTTATTCTTAATGTAAAACCAGAAGAAGAAGAAATAGTAAGAAAACTAGTTAAAGATGAAATGGAGAATGCAGTTAAGTTACATGTATCTATGGAGGTAGATGTAAATGAAGGTCACACTTGGTATGAAGCTAAGTAAGGGGGCATAGAAATGTTAAAAATAGGGCTTACTGGCGGGATAGGTACAGGAAAAAGTACTGTGTCTAGAATGCTTATAGCATCAGGCTTTAAAGTGCTAGATGCAGATTTAGTAGCAAGGCAAGTACTAATGCAATATCCCGAAATATTAGATAAGGTAAGAATAGAATTTGGTGAAGGTTTTTTCGATTGGAGAGGGGAATTTAGAAGAAAAGAGTTTGGAAACCATATTTTTAGATTTCCTAAATTAAGAGTTAAATATGAGAATATAATAATTCCATATATAAAGAAAGAAATCAACTTGGCTTTTGAAAGATATGAGCAAAATGGTGTTAGCTTAGTAATATTGGATGCACCAACTTTAATTGAAAATAATCTTCATGAAGATATGGATTATGTAATTTTAGTTTGGGCAGATAACACAACTCAGGTCCAAAGAGTAAAAACAAGAGATAAGCTTTCAAATAATGATGCCATAAGTAGGATTAATGCTCAAATGCCAATTGAAGAAAAGAAGAAGTATGCAAATATACTTATTGATAATAATGGAGAGTTGGTAAAAACTAAGAATCAGGTAGATGATTTAGTTAAATTTCTAAAAATAATATAGTATAGAGGGAGTAAGAATGAAGCTTAAAAGATTAATTATAGTATTAGTAGTAATAGTAGCAGTTTATTTTAGTGGAGAATTCATATTGAAGACATATTTATTTCCTTTTAAGCATAAAGAAGCAATTGTTAAGTACTCAGAAGAATATAATTTAGATCCATACTTAGTATTAGCGGTAATTAAAGCAGAGAGCAAATTTAAAGCTGATGCGGAATCACATAAAGGTGCTATTGGGTTAATGCAAATTACAGGAGATACAGCAGATTGGATAGCAATACAAATGGGACTTGAGGATTATGATAGAAGTAAGTTATATAATGAAGATTATAGTATAATGATGGGATGTTGGTACTTAGATAACTTAAGAACTGAGTTTGGAGTGCTAAATAATTATATTGCAGCTTATAATGCAGGGAGAGGGAATGTAAACAAGTGGTTAAATAACGAGGAGTATTCAAAAGATGGTAAGACCTTAGATTACATACCGTTTAAAGAAACAAAAAAGTATGTAGATAGGGTAAATTCATATTACAAAATATATAAGGCAATATACGAATAGATTATATAGGGGGCAATATGAGAAAAAAGAATACAATAGTGGTTTTAATAGCATTAGTTATTCTAGTTGGATTTGGAATATACTATTTTAAGCCATATTTACTACCAATAAATAGTGGAGTTGTATGGTCAGAAAATGTAGTATCTGAGCGGGAACAAATTTTATTAGATTTTGTTAATGATAAATTAACTGATGGAAAAGGTGGAATAAAAACAAACTATACAGAAGAAGATTCAGATGGAGATATTACAAAAGGAAGCTCTGTCTTATCAGAATCGCAGGGGCTCATGCTTATATACTATTTACATAGAGGAAGTAAAGAGGATTTTAATAGAACTCTTCAATATATAAAAGAAAACATGATTCTAGAAAGTGGAGTTATAAGCTGGAGAGTTGAAGGGAATGAGCCTTCGTTAACATCAGCTACTATTGATGATCTGAGAATAATTAAAGCTTTATTATTAGCTACAGAAAAGTGGAAGGATCAGAGCTATAGAAGAATGGCCCTGAATATTTCCCAGGGAATAAAAAAAGATTTGTTGGAAAATGGCTTGCTATCAGACTTTAATGATGGATATAACAAAAGTAAAAAAACAACTTTGTGTTATTTAGATCTTCAGACTATAAAGCTTTTATCTAACCTAGATAATGATTATAAAGATGTATATAAAAAGTCACTAGATATACTTGAGGGTGGATATGTTAGCGATAGTGTACCTTTATATAAAAAAGAGTATAATTGGGAAGATGGTAGTTATGATGAAGGTGATATAGATATGCTTTTATCTACAATAGTAATATTAAATAAACTTGATGCTGGTGAAGATGTATCTAAGAGTATATCTTGGATAAAAGAGAGAATGCTTAATGATAAAAAGCTATATTCCACCTATAGTGTAAGTAATGGAAAAGCGTTAAGTAATATAGAATCTACTTCTATATATTCTAATGTAATTCAAATAGCAGCTGAGGTTGGAGATAAAGAACTTTATAATAGTTGTTTATCAAGACTTCAAGAATTTCAAGTAATAAATCCTAGAAGTGATATTTATGGATCTTTTGGGGATGAAAATACTTTACAAGTATATTCATTTGATAATTTAAATGCATTAATAGCTATGAGAAGAACTGTTAATTAAATATTATATTAAGAGGAATTGCAAAGCAATTTCTCTTTTTTGATGTGAAAAATAAACATATTAGATTTATATAATGTGAGTACAGAATAATAAAGTTATGTATTGCTATGAATTTTTGTTATGGATTTGAGAAGAATAAAAATGTTAGGAAATTGTAACATTTTAAAGTTAATGACCAATAGTCATAAAAATGTGTTATAATAATTTCATCAATTTAACTAAAGGATGAGGTAATAGTATGAAAAATGCATTAAGGATTTTTAAACGTGATCTAAAGAAGATATCAACAAATTGGGTTGCACTTGTAGTAGTTATTGCACTAATAATATTACCAGCGCTATATGCCTGGTTTAATGTAAAGGCCATGTGGGATCCCTATGGAAATACAAGAGGGATAAAAATTGCTGTAGTTAATGAGGATATAGGTGCAGCATTAGATGGTAAAGAAATTAATGTAGGAGAAGAGATTATTAAGAAACTCGAAGAAAATGAAAATATAGGTTGGCAGTTCGTAGATAGAGAAGATGCGCAAGAAGGTGTTAGGACAGGAAAATACTATGCTAGTATGATAGTGCCAGAGGATTTTTCAAACAAACTTTTATCTATAACAGAAAATACAATAATAGAACCAACATTAGAATATACAGTTAATGAAAAAAGTAATTCTGTAGCACCTAAGATAACAGATAAAGGTGTAGGTACTGTTAAGGACCAAGTAAGTGAGCAGGTTGTACAGACAGTTGATGGAATTATTTTTAGTGTATTAAACAAAATTGGTGTTGAAGTAACAAACTCAAAGCCAGAAATAAGAAAATTAATTGATGTAATTTATAAATTAGATGAGGAAATGCCACAAATTGAAGAATTAGTTAATAAGGCATATGATGGAACTATAACAATAGATGAAATGGTAGATAAGATAAATAAATTAATGCCAACAATCGAAGATACTATAAATACAAGTCAAGATGTATTAGGAACAAGCAAAGAGTATTTAGATAAAGCAAAAACATCACTAACACAGTTATCACCAGTTATTAAGCAAGATTTAGTAGTTGCTGAAAATGTAGTAGGAGGGATAAATAGCTTATTACAATCTATTGATGAAAATACATCACCTGAGAAAGTAAAGGAAGTCCTTACAGCAGTAAAGGGTAAGATTGAAGGGCTAGACAATTCTATAGAGTCACTAATTAAGCTATTAAAGTCTATAAATAATTTAATTCATAATAAAGACTTAGATAACGCTATAGGAAATTTAACAAAAATAAATGATGAGGTAGATAAGGTATTAGGTTTAATAAATGCAGGAATTGAGGGAGGTAATAATGAATCCTTTAAAGATAAACTTAAAGATATTCAAGAAAGAGTATCAAGAATAGATTCAGTATTAACAAGCATATTGGATAATTATGATGGTAAAATAGTGCCAGCATTAAATACAGGTATAGCTCAGTTAACTAAAATAGCAGATAATACTTCAATGCTAATGGATGAAGCAGAAAAGAGCATACCCGATTTAAAAGATATTTTAGCATTAATAGGTGAAGGCTCTAAACTTGGTAATGAGAAGTTAGGTGTTTTAAAAGAGAAGATGCCTACCTATAAAGAAAAACTTCATGGTTATGTAGAAAAGATAAAAGGACTTGATGATGAAGAGAAGATAGATAAGATATTAGACTTAATTACAGGAGATGCAAATGCTCAAAGTAAGTTCTTATCAAGTCCTATACAAGTAAATGAAACTAAGGTATTCCCAATACCAAACTATGGGTCAGGAATGTCACCATTTTTCTCAGCTCTTTCTATGTGGATAGGAGCAGTGCTATTATTGTCATTGTTTACTACACATGCTAAAGATTTTGAGGATGGAACACAATTAAAACCTTATGAAGAATACTTAGGCAAATATTTATTCTTCTTAACTATGGGAGTACTTCAATCTGTGGTTATAACTTTAGGAGATATCTTTATATTAAAAGCATATGTTGTACATCCAATTCTATTTGTTGCATATGGAGCTTTTATAAGTGTTGTATTTGTTACCATAGTTTATACTTTAGTTTCTCTATTTAGAAATGTAGGTAAAGCTTTAGCTGTAATTTTACTTGTATTACAGATAGCTGCTTCTGGTGGAACATATCCAATAGAAGTTATGCCAGAATTTTTCCAAAGTATACATCCATTACTTCCATTTAAGTATGCTATTGGTGGTTTAAGGGAAGCTGTAGGAGGAGTTGTACCAGAATTATTATCTAGAGATACAATAGTTTTAGCTGGATTTTTCTTAGCATTTTTAATAATTGGAGTATTAGGAAAGAAATATTTAAATAAAGCTTTAGATAAGTTTTCACGAAAATTAGAAGAAAGTGAAATTGTAGGTCACTAAACAATTAAGATGAAGAGTTTCTTCATCTTAATTTTTATAAATCAATTTAGGAGAGATAACTATGGAAAAGTTTAGATTTATGGATTCAGAGGGTAAAAATATTTATGTTTATAAGTGGGCACCTAAAGAGGAAGATATAAAAGGAGTTATTCAGATAGCTCATGGCATGACAGAAACAGCTTTAAGATATAGCTATTTTGCAGAAAAGTTAAATGATGCAGGTTTTGTGGTATATGCTAATGATCATAGAGGGCATGGAAATACTGCATGCACAAAAGAAGAATTAGGATATATTGCAGATGAAGATGGATTTCATTGGATGGTAGAGGATTTGAAGGAGCTTACAGATATAATAAAGATGCAATATCCTAATGTACCATTAATATTATTTGGACATAGTATGGGATCATTTTTAAGTCAAAGATATATACAACTTTATGGCGATAAAATTGATGGATTAATACTTTCAGGAACAAATGGAATACCTAAAAAGATAACTAAAATAGGAAGGTTCATTGCTGGCTGTGAGATAAAACTATATGGAAGAAAACATATAAGTAAAGTTATGGATAAGCTTTCTTTTGGTGATTTCAATAGCAATTTTAAACCTAATAGGACACAATATGATTGGTTATGTTCAGTTGATGAAGAAGTTGATAAATATATTGCAGATGAAAAGTGTGGCTTTATTTGTTCTTCATCCTTCTACTATGATTTAATTAATGGATTATGGAAGATACATGAAAAAGAAGCATTAAATAATATACCAAGAGATTTACCAGTATATATATTTGCAGGGGATAAAGATCCGGTAGGATATGGGGGGAAAGGAATAGAAAATTTATTTAATTTATATAAGGATATTAAATTAAAGGATGTTTCTTATAAATTATATAGAAATGGAAGACATGAAATGCTAAATGAATGGAACAAAGATGATGTAATAAATGATATTTTAAAGTGGACAAGTAGGGTTGTTTAGATGAATAAAAACTTTAAAGAAGAGATTCTAGTTCAAGAATCTCTTTTTTGATGTCAAAAAATATATGTTACTAGTATTTTGATAACATTCTTTTATAAAAGTATGAAATTTCTATTTTTAGACATTTAGAGAATTTATATACAATAAAAGAAGTTCAAATCTTCACATATTTTAGAAAATAATGTAAAATAGGGTATAAGGGGATGATGATTTGTTAGAAAATGAAAAGTGGAAAGACATTATTTATTGGCCAATAAAAAACGTTGTAAGTTATTTACTAATAATGATTTTTATATATAGTTTTTTTTATATTGTATTTATAGATTACAAAGATATATTGGATATGATTAATAGTATACTTCTAATAATTACTGGAGTTTCTGCAATTATAATTATAAATACAACAATGTTATTGCCTGAAAAGATAGTAAGATTAATTAGTTTGTTGTATGTAGTAATAGTTGTTTTTGCTTTACTAGAATTGTTACCCCAAAATAGGGTATACCTTCGGGGAATTCCTTTTGGACAAACAGGCTTTGAGAGATTTATGTATATGTGTTTTTTCTTTGCATTGATACTTGTTTATACAAATATCGGTAAAAGAGAAAATAGGAAAATAACAATGTTATCCTATTTCATAATAGCCATATTTATATGTAATCAACTTACAGTAAGAAGCTTTATAATTATGAAATTTCTTGCAGTAATACTGTTCATAATATCATATTTCATCTTAGCTGATTTTAAGTTCATCGATAATTGCAAATTAAATATTGCAAAATCAGGAAATATAAGTTTCCTTTTAATAACTATAAGCAGTTTTAAATCTACATATATCTATGTTTATGAAATTTTCGTAATTATTATGGTTATGTATACGTTAGTTCTTATGAATAATATAGTTAATATTCCTTATAATATATTATTTAAAGACCTTTTTGAAAAAGGAACAGAGATGGGAAATTTAAATACAAAAATAGTTGAGAAGAATAAGGAATTAGAGTTTTCTCAAAATATTGTTATGAAAAAGGAAAAGATTTTTAAGAGCTTTTTTCAGAATGTTCCTATACCATTAATAATTTTGAATAAAGAAACTCTAAGGATTGCTTTTGCAAATTCTAGTTTTATTAATGTTGAAAATAAGTCTTTAAAAAGTATTATAAATAAGAAAATTACATCCGTAATAAATATAGATGAAGGTAAATTCAATAATTTAAATTATAGCGAAGGAAAGAGAATACTTAGGGGGTCTATATCTAATGAGGGAGATTTAAAATATTTTGACATAGAATTAATTGATAGTAGTACAAGTAGTGATGAAATAATATTAATATTAAATGATGTTACATCAAAAGTTAAAGTGGATTCAATGAAAGAAGCTATTCAAAATAAAATGTTAGAAGAGAACTTGAAAAGAGACTTTCTATCTAATATATCCCATGATCTAAAAACACCTATTAACGTAATTTACTCAGCAACTCAGCTAGAAGAATGTTTGCTAAAAAATAATAATATTGATGGATTGAAGAAATATAATACTATTTCTAAACAAAACTGTATTTCATTAATAAGATTAGCTAATAATCTTATAGATACTAGTAGGATAGAGTCTGACTATATTTCTGCTAACCTAAAAGTTAAAAATATAGTAGAAATAATAGAGAACATAATAGCAACATTAGTAGATTATGCTCACAATAATAATGTGGATTTGATTTTTGATACTAATGAAGAAGAAGTATATGTAGAGTTAGATGAAGACTTTATGCAGAGAATAATTGTGAATTTAATTTCAAATTCTATAAAGTTTTGTAATTATAATGGAATGATAAAAATAAATGTCCGGGCCTATTATAAAAAAGTATTGGTTTCCGTGCAAGATAATGGAATAGGAATGGAAGAAGAGTTTATAAAAGATATATTCAACAGATATTCTATGGGGAAAAATAATGAAGCAAAGTCCAATAAAGGAACAGGTATTGGGATGTTTGTTGTAAAAAGATTGATGGAAATACAAAATGGAAATGTATTTGTGAATAGTAAAATAGGAGAAGGAACAAGATTTGACTTAGTATTTAATAGAGTTTCAGAAAGGTGTTAGAAGTATGTTTGATAGAATTAAAGCTATAGAATACCAAGGGAATAATAATGATAACAAATATAAAAAATCTTTATTTGTTACTATTCCAATATTAATTTCAATACTGTTAAATTGCTTTGTTAAAGGTGATTATAACCTATATCTTGTCCTTATAGAAACATTTTGCTCATCTATGGGGGCTGCTTTATTTCTAGTATGCATTATAAGAAAGGATAAAAAAGTTAATTATTATTTTTACGTTGGAATAGGATTCTTCTTTTTAAGTATATTCTCATTTATACACGCTGTATTATTAAATTCAGATGTAGCCAGCGTGAATGAAAGAATAAATGATATTTTTGTATTTTCACCATACTGCTTATCTTATATTTTAATTATATTATCATTTGAGCTTGATAAAAAGAGAAGTAATCTAAGAGATTCAGTAAGAGCATATATATTAGTAAGTATATCAATACTATTATTAAATATGTATTTTGTTACAAAAGGACATTATTTGGAAGGTGATGTAGAATTTGAGAAGATAGTAATTTTAATAATATTAGCAATTATGACCTTGATTTCTATTAATAAAAATAAAGATAGATTGAATGCTAATGAAAGGAATTATCTTTATGCTTATTTAACATTATTAATATTAAGCCAAGTAATTGGTTTTTTTAATGAGTTTTATAGATTTACTTTAGGGTTTGAGGTTGGAATATTTAAGTATTCATCTTATTGTATTATGTTTGCAGCTATAACTAGGTTTGTATTGTATAAATCTTATCACGATATAAAGGTGGATTTAGAAAAAGCACAAAAAAAGCAAGTGGATTTAAATAGAAGATTGAGTGAAAGAAATAAACTACTTACTGAGTGTAAATCACAAATAGAAAAAAGTGAAAAGAAATATGGTAAACTAATTAATACTATAAAAGATGGAATAATAATTTTTTATTTTAATAGGCTTTCTTATATAAATAAAGGGGCGATAGAAATATTAGAGTATAATGAAGATGCATATGTTACTGGAAGAAGAATAGAGTATGTACTTAAAGATTTAATCCCAGGAAGAAGATTTCGTTTTGATAATAATGGGAATGTGCTTTTGGATGATTATATTAAAATAGAAAATATAATAAAAAATGATAAAGAGTATGAAATTTATTTATTAAAAATGGATAAGTATAATAGATTATTATATGTAAAAGATAATACTGAAATAAATAGCAATAGAAAGATTAGAAAAGAATATGAAGAGTATCTAAAGGAAGAGGCGCTAAAAAATGAATTCTATTCTAATATATCCCACGAGTTAAGAACTCCAATAAATCTTATTTATTCAGCACTTCAATTAAATGAAATTAATTTAGAGGAAGAATCTATAGAACCACTAATGGCAAGAAATAAGATAATTAGGCAAAATTGTTTAAGACTTATAAGAACAATTAACAATTTTATTGATACTAATAGGATATCTGAAGGCTTTTTAAAGCCTAATATGAAGGTTTGCAATATAGTGTCTGTTATAGAAAATATTTCTATGGAGTGTACAAGCTATTTTGAAAAAATAGATGGAACTATTACTTTTGATTCTATTGAAGAAGAGATCTGTGTTGAATGTGATAAGGATATGATGGAAAGGATAATGCTAAATCTTTTATCAAATAGTGTAAAGTATGGTAAAAGGGGGGGCAAAGTATATATATATATTGAAGAAGAGAACGATATAGTATTAATTCATGTTAGTAATAATGGATATGTTATAGATAAGAACATGCAACCTTATATATATGATAAATTTACTAAAATTAATAAATCATTAAATAGAGAAAGAGAAGGAAGTGGATTAGGTTTATTCTTAGTTAAAGCCCTTTTAGAATTGCAGGGTGGAGTGATTGAACTTAAATCTAACTGTAAGGTAGGTAGTGAGTTTATAATTAAATTACCTAAATCCTATGAAGAAGAAAATGTAGAATATAAATACGAGATGGTTGCAATAAAAGAAAAAGTAGATATGGAATTTTCAGATATATACCTTTAAGCATATTTTTTCTATATAAACATAATAATATATAGAATATAGGAGTTTTGGGGTGTATTAGATGGGAAAAATATTTAAGGTAAATGGTAAGTTTAAGATATTGCCTTTCATTGGACTAACAATATTACCACTTATAGGTGGAGGGGGGATAGGATATCTTATTAGAAATTCTATAAATATATATGGGAAATTAGATAAACCTATATTTTCACCACCTAGTTTTGTTTTTATAATTGTGTGGACTATATTGTATTTACTTATGGGTTTTGCGTCATATAGGATATATATGATTAGAGATAGTGGTAAAGATATTGGAACATCTTTGTTCTTTTATATCATACAGCTATTGTTAAATTATTTGTGGCCAGTTATATTCTTTTCATTTAGATTATATGGAATGGCTTTTATAGAGCTGATAGTTCTGTTCATATTTGTTGGGATTACATTTGTTAAATTTATCAAACTAGATAAGATAGCAGGATTTTTATTTATACCTTATATGGCTTGGTTAATATTTGCAGGTGTATTAAATTATTTTGTTTGGTGGAAAAATGAAATGTATATATAGGTGATTATTGATTCAAGTGTATGAATGTGATAATATTAAATATAGTTTAATATGGTTAGTTTATAATGGCGTGTTACAAAAAGGCATCAGCTATCAATTAGGGGTAGTTGGCGCTTTTTTTGTTTTGATGAAATTTTAGTATAATAATATATAAGCATTGAATGTTTACATGATAATGTGAAAATGATATTATATACGATGATATAAAGTCTAAAAATGTATTTTCATTAAAGTTATTTTTAGAAAGAGAGGATAATATGAGTAGGGTATTAGCTAAAGATGCAGTCATAACTAGAGCTTTTAATAATAACCTTGCCTTGGTAAAAGTGGATGGTAAAGAGAAAATAATCTTTGCTAAGGGAATAGGTTTTGGTAAAAAGTTTGGAGAAATTATAAGTAAGGATACTTTTGTAGAAAAGATATTCTCTATTGAAGATGAAGGTAATGCTAAGAATTTAAAAAGGATAGTAGAGAAGGTTGATAATGAGTTTTTTGCAGTTTGTGAAGAAGCTATTGTAGAGATTTCAAAAAAGGTGGAAGGTGAATTAAATGAAAAGATTCACGTAAGTCTAATAGATCACCTTCATTTTGCAGTGAAAAGACTTAAAAATAAAGAAGAGATAGTAAATCCATTCTTAGCAGAGATAGAAAGTTTTTATCCAAAGGAGTATGAATTAGCTAAAATAGTAGCCGATAGAGTTGGGAAGGCAATGAATATAGCAATTCCAGAAGGAGAGGTTGGATTTATTGCACTACATATACACTCAGCATTAAACAATGGAAAACTATCAAATACTGTAAAGTATAGTTATTTAAGTGGAAATATTATAAAGCATATAGAAGAAAGGTTAAATTTAACTATAGATAGAAAATCTCTTGATTATACAAGATTTATTACTCATATTAGATTTGCAATAGAAAGAATTATGAATAAAGCAAAGATTCATAATGATTTATCAGACGTTATAAAAATTAGATATAAAGAATCATATAAGGTAGCAAAAGAAGTTGCACTTATAATTCAAGACTATTTAGCTGTAAAGGTAAGTGAAGAGGAAATTGCATATTTAGCTCTTCATATTGAAAGATTTAGAGTGAGTTTGTCAGATTAAGATAAATTATAGTATAATAAGAATAGGCATATTAACTTACATAAGTTAAGTTGCCTATTTTTTTGATTTAGAAAGGATTGTTATATGAGTAAGGTAATTATTGCAGAAAAACCATCTGTAGCTAAAAATATAGCAGATGCCCTTAATATAAAAAAGAGAAAAGATGGATATTTCGAGGGTGAAGGATTTTATATAACATGGGCTTTTGGTCATTTGCTTCAACTTTATGATGCCAAAGATTATGATGAGAATATGAAGGGGTGGCGAATGGAGAAATTCCCTTTTATTCCTGAAGAGTTTAAGTATAAGGTAAAGTGTGACAATGTAAATAGAAGCGCCGAAGATAAAGGGGCTGCAAAACAAATTAATATAATAAGCTCCCTTATTAATAGAAGTGATGTTGATGGTGTGGTTTCTGCAACGGATTTTGATAGAGAAGGTCAAGTAATAGCAGATGAACTCTTTGGATATTTAAATGTTCAGAAACCAATTTATAGATTATTACTTAACGAATGGACTCCAGATGAAGTTAAGAAGGGCATGGCTGCACTTAAAGATAATATTGAAATGAAGTCACTTCAAGATGCAGGGATAGGTAGGCAATGGACAGACTGGATTATAGGTATAAATCTTACTTCAGTAACTACTTTGAAATACAATTTTGAGAAAAATAAAACTTTAAATATAGGAAGAGTTTTACTTCCAACATTAAAAATAATTTATGATAGGGACCTTGAAATAGAAAACTTTAAGGCAACAAGCTATTATAAATTAACTTCAACATTTAAAACTTCAAGAAATGAAGAATTTGATGCTTTATATTATGAAAAGGAATCTGAAAAATTTGAAGATAAGAAGGCACTAGATAATATTGTACCATTATTAGATGGGACAGATGCTAAGGTTATTGATAAACAAACAGAGAAGAAGAGGGAATATCCTCCCTACTTATTTAATCTTTCAAATCTTCAAGGTTATATAACAAGCAAATATAAGGGTTGGACATCAGATAAGGTTTTAAAGGTGGCTCAAAGCCTTTATGAAAAGAAGTTTACAACTTATCCAAGAACAGCCTCAGTTGTTCTTGAAGAAAGTTTAGAGGATAGAGCTAGAAAGGTATTAAATACATTAAAGGCTGGTTTACCTTATGAAAATGAAATTAAGTTTGTAAAATCAAAAAGGGTATTTGATAATTCTAAAGTAGAAAGCCATAGTGCTATAACTCCAACTTATATAAAGCCTAATGGACTTAGTAAGGATGAAGAGATTGTATATAATGCAATTAAAAATAGATTTATAATGCAATTTATGCCAATAGCAGAATTTGAAGAAACTAAGATTACATTAAAGGCTGAAAACCCAGAGGTAAAGGGCGAATTTATAGCTAAGGGTAAGGTTCAACTAGTAGAAGGTTGGAGAAAGGTAGAGAAGATAGATACAAAGGATACAATTCTTCCAATGGTAAATAAGGATGAAAATGTCCATTTTGTAGCTAATAAAATAGGTAAAGTTACTAAAAAGCCGCCTAAATATCATACAGAAAAAACCCTGTTAAGAGTCATGGAAACCTGTGGTAAAGGTGTGGAGGACAAAGAAGATTCAGAGGAAATGATGGCTTCTATCTTAAGTGGTTTTAGTATAGGTACTCCAGCTACTAGAGCAGAAACCATTAAAAAGCTTAAGGATATAGGATATATAAAAACTAAAGGAAAAAGTCTTACTTGCACAGAACTTGGAAGGACAATGGTTGAAATATTTCCTGTTAAGGAGCTTCTTGACCTTGAGTATACAGGAAGACTTGAAAAGACATTATCAGATATAGAAAAAGGAAGATTTGAAAAATCTGATTTTATGAATTTAATTTGTAATTTCACTGAAACTGCTGTTGATAAGATAAAGAATGATACGGGAGCATTATCAAAGTTTAAGGTTGAAGCGCCAGAAGGAAAAGAAGTTGTAGGAAGATGTCCGACTTGTGGAAATCCAGTTATAGAAGGAGAAAAGGGATTTGGATGTACTAACTGGAAAAATGGATGTAAGTTTACTATCTGGAAAGATGATAAGTATATTGCTTCCTTTGGAAAACAAGTTACTAAAGAGATGGTGAAGCTTCTTCTTCAAAATGGTAAGGTTGGATTTAGGAATTTGAAGAGTAAAAAGGGAAATACTTTCTCAGCTTATTTTAAATATATTAAGAATGAAGAAACTGGAAGATATAATTGGGAGATAGAATTTATTTAAGAGAAATTGTTTTGCAATTTCTCTTTTTTGAATAATGTTTTTTCGATAGGGAAATTTATTTATGAGGTGAGATAAATGAAAAAAATAACTTTTAAAGGAACTGATATAACTCTTGAATGTAATCAGTTATCAGTTGGAGATACATTAAAGAGCTGTATTCTCGTTGGAAATGATTTGAATGAAGTTGAATTAACAAAGACAAATGGTATTAGAGTAATATTATCTGTGCCATCAATTGATACTCCTGTTTGTGATACTGAAGTTAGAAGGTTTAATAAAGAAATTGAAAGCCTGCCAAATGCACATTGTTACACTGTTTCAATGGATTTACCATTTGCTCAGGCAAGATGGTGTGGAGCAGCTGGAATTAATAGAGTAACAACTTTATCTGATTATAAGTATAGAAGTTTTGGAGATACAACAGGAACTTATATAAAAGAGCTAGGATTATTAACAAGAGCTTCCTTTGTAGTAGATGAAAATAATAAAGTTATATTTGTAGAATATTTGGATGAAGTAGCTAACGAACCAAGTTATGATAAGATAATTAGTGTTGTAAAAAATGCTATTTAATAATGTATTTATAAATAAAAGGGGAGAGCTTTGCAAAGGCAAAGCTCTCCTCTTATTTTATTAAGCTATGAATATATAAAGATATATTGTAGGCTAATGGAGCAATAAATACTGTCATTATTCCAGCAACTCCAATTGAAAGACCACTCATAGCACCTTCTGTTTCACCTATTTCTAAAGCTTTAGTAGTACCCACTGCATGAGCAGCTGTTCCTAGGGAAATTCCAACTGCCACACTGTCTTTTATTTTAAATATTTTACAAATTGTAGGGCCCATAACTGCTCCAATTATTCCAGAGAGAATTATTGCAAGAACAGTTACTGAAGAAATACCTCCTAATTGATTAGAAAGTTCAATTCCTATTGGAGTTGTAACTGACTTAGGTAATAGTGACTTTATTATTGAAGCATCTAATCCTAAGAAATAAGAAAGTCCTATTACTGCAAATATTCCTATAATAGATCCAAGAAGTACTCCAAGAAAGATTGATAAAGAATGTTTCTTTAATAAATCTAATTGTTTATATAGGGGCACTGCAAGTATTACGGTTGATGGTCCAAGGAACATATTTATAAATTTTCCACCTTGATTATATGTGTCAAAGTCAATATTAAAAGCAAGTAAGAATGCTACTACAATTCCTATTGCAATAAGTAATGGGTTAAATAGTGGAATGTTTGTCTTTCTATATATGTATAACCCTATTTCAAAGGCAACCAGTGAAAGTACTATACCAAATAAAATATTATTAGTTATTATGCTCATCTACTTCACATCCTTTATTATTACTAACTTTTCTAGATACAAATTGAACTATTAATCCTGTACTAGCTATTACTATTGAAGTGGTTAATATACATACTATTATTAGTTTTAGCCAAGTATCTTTTATAACTCCAACAGATGTCATAAGGCCTACGCCAGCAGGGATAAAGAAAAATGCTAGATGATCTAAAAGAAATGTTGATACAGTTTCAATCTGTTCTAGTTTTATTACTTTTGTGCATAAAAGTAATAATAAAATTAGCATCCCTAGAATATTTCCAGGTATAGGGAGGTTTAAAAGTCCAGATATTAGTTCACCCATTAGATAAATTCCGAATATTACAATTGCTTCTCTAAATAGTTTCATAATTCGCCTCCTATTTTATATCTCTTTTAATTTATCATTTATGAAAATAAATGTAAACTGCGAAAAAACGCAGAAAACAGTTAATTAGGTCTATATATAGTCGTAGGTTTTAGTTACTTAAAAGTTACTAATTGATAGTATAAATAATTATTGTTATACTTAAAAACAAGCTATATATAAGATAGGAGATGAACAAAGTATGGATAATAATAAATTTAAGTGTCCTATTGAAGCTTTATCAAATATATTAGGGAAAAAGTGGGTATTTAATATAATATGGTTTCTAAGAGAAGATAAAAAAAGATTTAGTGAGATTCAAAAGTATTTAGAAGGATGTAGTAGAAAAGTACTATCTCAACAACTAGATTTACTTATAGATAATAATATACTTGTTAATGAAAAGCAGGAAATAAATAATAATGTGGAGTCTTATTATTACCTAAGTAATAATGGATTAGAGCTACTTGATATAATAGAAAGAATGATAGTATGGGGAGAAGCAAATTTAAAATGCAAATAAAGGAGTATTAAAATGTTTGACGGATTATCATCGATAGAGAATATAAGTTTTTTACTAGTATTTTTAGAAGGGGGATTATCATTTCTATCACCTTGTGTTTTACCTTTAATACCTATTTATATTAGTTATTTAGCAGGTAATGCAAAGAAAGAAAATGAAGATGGAAGTATAACATATGTAAGAAAAAAGGTGTTGTTTCACACAATATTCTTTATATTAGGAATTTCAACAGCCTTTTTTGTGTTAGGTATATCATTCACTTCTTTAGGAAAGTTCTTTAATACAAATAAAGCCTTATTTAGTAAAATTTCAGGAATTATAATTATAGTTTTAGGACTATACCAAATTGGAATATTTGATTTTAAGTTCCTTCAAAGAGAGAGAAAGATAAATCTTAATTTAAGAGGTAAGAAGATAAATCCTTTAATGGCATATATAATGGGATTTACATTTAGTTTTGCATGGACACCTTGCGTGGGACCAGCGCTATCATCAGTATTAATTTTAGCTTCTAGTGCTAAAAATGCTGCTTTAGGAAATTTATTGGTATTATTGTATACAGTAGGATTTACAATACCATTTTTATTATTAGGTATATTCACTACACAAGCCTTAAACTTTATTAAGAAGAATAAGAAGATAATGAAGTACACAATAAAAGCTGGTGGTGTAATTATGATTATAATGGGTGTGATGACCTTCACTGGATGGGTAAATAACATAACAGGATATTTAAGTTCAACTGGAAATAATCAGAGCGCTAAACAGGAGCAGTCTAAAGATGAAGAAAAAGAAAGTGATAGTGAAGAAGATGAGAAAGAAGCACCAGATGCAATTGACTTTGAACTAGTTGACCAGTATGGAAATACTCATAAGTTATCAGATTATAAAGGAAAGGTAGTATTTCTTAATTTCTGGGCAACTTGGTGTCCTCCTTGTAAAATGGAAATGCCTAATATAGAAGAGCTTTATAAGGAATACAATTATAATAAAGGTGATGTTGTGATATTAGGGGTAGCTCAGCCTGGAGGGCAAGAAAAAAGTATTTCTGGTATAAAGGAATTTATAAATAGTAATGGGTATACTTTTCCTACAGTTTTTGATGAAAGTGGGGATGTATTTGGAAAGTATTATATAAGATCACTTCCAACTACTTTTATGATTGATAAAGATGGAAAAGTATATGGCTATGTAAGTGGAGCTTTATCAAAGGATCAAATGAAAAGTATTATAAATCAAACAATTGAAAAGAAATAGTAATAGGCTATGAGAAGTTCTCATAGCCTATTACTTTAAAGAATTAAGATTCTTTAATATATTTTTTTTCTATAATAGCAACCAATTTATACATTAAGAATGCAATTATTGAAAGTAGTACTATACTCATCATTACCATATCTAATTGGGAGATTTGACCACCATAAACAATTAGGAAGCCAAGTCCTTCTCTTGCAACTAGGAATTCACCCATAATTACACCAACCCAAGATAGGCCTACATTAATCTTTAAAGCTGATATTAACACAGGAATAGTATAAGGTATAATTAAATATCTTAAAATTTGTATTTTATTAGCTTGGAATGTTTTCATTAATAGAATTTTCTCTCTATCTACTTCTTGGAATCCTGTGAATACACTTATTATAGTGGTTACAATAGATATTAAAAGTGCTATTACAATTATAGCGCTAGTACCATTACCGACCCAGAATATTATAATAGGTGCTAAAGCAACCTTTGGTAGAGCATTTAATACAACTAGATAAGGATCTAATACCTTAGCTGTGAATGGGAACCACCAAAGAACTATAGCAATTATAGTGCCTAAAATAGTGCCCAGTGAAAATCCTAATATAGTCTCATAACATGTAACCCAAATGTGTCTTAGTATAGTTCCATCTTCATAGAAAGATAGGAATGATTTAAACATCCTACTAGGACTTGAAGTTAAAAATGGGTCAATCCACTTCATATCTGCTGCTAATTCCCATAGTACTATAAAACCAAGAAGAATTAGTATTCTAAAAAGAGTAACTTTTAATTTATCACGTTTAACCTTCTTAACGTATATTTCATGTTCCTTACTCATTATCCATCCAACTCCTTCCATAATGAATTGAAATAGCCTTTAAATTCAGGCTCTTTTCTTCTTTGGAAAGGGGTGGCATCTTTATTTGCAAATTCCATAGGAACATCAATTTTTATAGTAGAAGGTCTTTTGGCTAAAACTAAAACTCTATTTGCTAAAGAAATTGCTTCACTTATATCATGAGTAACCATAATTGCTGTTTTCTTCTCTTTTTTTATTATAGAGCTTACATCATCACAAACTTTTAATCGTGTTTGGTAATCTAAAGCAGAAAAAGGTTCATCCAAAAATAATACATCAGGATTTAAAGCAAGGGTTCTAATTAAAGCAACTCTTTGTCTCATACCACCTGAAAGTTCTCTAGGATAATGTTTTTTAAACTTTAGAAGGTCATAATCCTTTAATAGTTGTTCAACCCTTTCTATATTTTCTGGGGTCATAAGTTTCTTTATTTTCAATCCTAAAGTTACATTTGTCCAAACGGTTTCCCATTCAAATAAATGATCCTTTTGAAACATGTACCCAATTTTATTTAAGTTTTTATGAATATCCTCACCGTTATAAAGTACTATTCCACTAGAAGGTTCTAATATTCCAGATAGTATATTTAAAAGAGTGGATTTTCCACAACCAGAAGGTCCGAGTATACAAATAAAATCTTCATTACTTACATCAAAATTTATATTAGTTAATGCTTTTGTCTCTCCTTTTAAGGAATGATAATTCATAGATATATCTTGAATTTCAAGCAAAGACATCTAATCACCACCTTTTTATTTTATGTATATAGGTGGATTATCCTGTATGTGATGTGGGAAGCCTTAAAATTAAGGCTTCCATCATCCACACTTGTTCGTCCTGTATTTCTACTATTTTTCATTTACTATTTTTTCAGCAAAAGAGTTATTTACTATTGTCTTATATTCAGGTCTAGAAGGTATAAGTGATGCGTCATAGGATTGAATAACATCCATTAATTTAGTTAAATCTTCTTCGTTTAATGTTGGATCTGAAGCAAGAGCATCGATTTCTTTGTAGTTATCGATAACCTTAATCATAATGTCTCTATCAGTTCCAGGGAAGAAAGATATAATTGAATCAGCTACTTCTTCAGTTGAGTGGCTTTGGAACCATTGTTGTCCTTTATAGATAGCTCTGGTGAATTTTTCTATTGTTTCTGGGTTTTTATCCATATAGGATTTTGTTGAGAAGAAACAAGTATAAGCAAGTTTTCCGGAGTCGTTACCTATTGAAGCAACAATCTTTCCACTACCTTCTTTTTCTAACATTGAAGCTGTAGGTTCGAATAGAGCTACATATTCCCCACTTCCAGCTTTAAATGCACCGGCAGTAGCAGTGAAATCAATATTAGTTACCATTTCTACATCTTTTCCAGGGGTAATACCATGGTTCTTCATAACATATTCAAGTGCCATTTCAGGAACACCACCAGGTCTACCGCCTATTAACTTCTTACCCTTTAGTTGTTCCCAAGTGAAGTTTTCTTCACCATTTCTTCCAACTAGGAAGGAACCATCTTTTTGAGTAAGTTGTGCAAATAGTACTGGGTAATCTTCTCTTCCTTGATTATAGATGTAAATTACTTGTTCAGGTCCACAGAAACCAATGTCGGCGTTGTTGCTAAGCACATTTTGCATTACCTTATCAGCTCCTTGTCCAGTTGAAAGATCTATTTCTAGTCCTTCCTCTTCAAAGAAGCCTTCGCTTATAGCAACATACATTGGAGCGTAAAATACAGAACGAACTACTTCGTTAAGACGAACTTTTTGTAGCTCTGATTTTTCCTCTTTCTTGCCACAACCAATAAAAGAACAACTAATGGTAAAAACAAGTGCCAAGAAAAGTGCTAGTTTTGACTTTTTTCTCATGTTCGTATGTCCTCTCCTTATGATTACTAAAGATGCTTTATGATGTATATTATGACGGATAATGTCAGAGTGTTAAAGAAAGATGGAAAATAAAAATAGTAATAGAGAATTTAGAATAGATAAGTCAAAAAACAAAGTGGAGTGTTAATTGTTGATTATGAATTATGGTATTCAAAGTGTTCCCCTTAGAGAACGTAAGCAACCTTTGTTTGTAAAATGTGATTGTCAAAATGTTAGTAAGGTAAGAGGAGAGTGGAAGGAATCAGGAATTAAGGTGTATATGTGTAAGTATACCTTTGGTAATTATAAGATTTGGAATGAGTTTTCTAAGAGAGCTAAAGATAGCGCCTCTTCATATTACATGAAATTTGATGTCATAAGATATACCAGGCAAAACAGTATTATGTTTTGTGGCCAAGTAGGCTCTGGCAAAACTCATTTAGCTGTTGCATTAAGCTTAAATTTACTTGATAGAGGGTCAAATGTTGTGTATCTGCCTTATAGGGATGTAGTTACTTCAATAAAACAGAATATGCTAGATGTTGAGTACTATGGAAATATGATTAATAAATATCAGGCATGTGATGTACTTTTGATTGATGACCTCTTCAAAGGAAAAATTAATGAGAGTGATATTAACATAATCTTTGAAATTATAAATTATAGATATTATAACTGTTTACCAATTATAGTTTCTACTGAGTTTACTGTAGACATGCTCTTGGCTTTTGATGAAGGGGTTGGATCTAGGATATATGAGATGTGTAAGAGGTATGTGGTAGAGATACCAAAAGGGATAGAGAATAACTATAGATTAAGATAGGTAAGAAGGTAAGAAAAGGGTGGACAAGCTTTAGATTATAGGATACTATGATGGACAAGCATTAAGTATAAGGATGGGAGAAGTTTATGGTTAAAAAGATGGATGAGGAAGATAGAATAAAGAAGTTAGAGGTCGCTCTTAGAGGATATGCTAATAGGAACTTGATATTGGCCATGGAGAATAAAAGGCTGATGGAGGAGAATGAGGACTTAGGAAAGTGCTAAAAGTATTGGAAGAAAGTGATTGAAGAAGGTACAAGTTAATATAGTAAGTGTTTTTATAAGGACATTTATATTTACCAATCTATTTATTAGGTTATTTGAGCTATATTTATCTGATAGAATGTTTAGTTTTTCTGCATTAGTATTTACTGAGCTATTTAATTGTGTGGTTGGTGGAACTGTACCCTGTGCGATTTGTTATCCTTTAGTAGATTTGATTTATGATAGTAGTACTTACAGATATGGTAGATTGTTGAAAAATATCTGAGTAGAGAATAGTTATATAACTTTATTAGAAAGTTTGAAAATACTTAAAAGTAAGTAAAAGTATTGAAAAAATGTTTACATTAAATTACAATATGGGTAATAAAGGGGTGAAATAGACGATGAGATTTAAAAGCATGAATAAAATTAAAATGATTTTTAGTGATATAGATGGAACTCTTTTAACTAGTGAACACAAGGTTACAGATAGAACTAAAATGAAAATAAAGGAGTTAGATGCTTTACAAATACCATTTGTTTTAGTATCTGCACGTATGCCTGATGCAATATATGTAATTCAAGAAGGGTTAAATATAGAGCATCCTATAGTATGCTATGGTGGAGGACTTATTTTAGATAAAAATAGGGAAGTTATTAAAAGTATAGGAATAGATGAAAAGCTTCAGGATGAAGTTAGGTCTTACATAGAATTATCCTTTGATGATGTATGTATAAGTAGCTATTCATATAATGATTGGATTTGTGATGATATAAATAATCCATGGATAATTCAAGAAGCAGATATAACAGGTGTAAAGGCTAAAAGAAGAGATGATTATTACAAAATGAATGAAAGAAAAGAAGTGCATAAGATATTATGCATGGGTGAGCCTTCTACTATAAAAGCATTAGAAAAGGAATTAAAAATAGAGTATCCTGAGCTTTCTATATATATGTCAAAGGACACTTATCTAGAAATTATGGATAGACGAGCATCAAAATCTAATGCAGTTAAGATATTAAGTGACTTTTTAAAAATAGATATTGAAGGAACAGTATCTTTTGGTGATAACTATAATGATATGGACATGCTTAAAGCTACAGCCATTGGATATGCTATGGGTAATGCTCCAGATGAAGTTAAAAAGTGTGCTACCTATGTAACTTTAGATAATGATAATGAAGGAGTATTATTTGGGATAAATCAACTAGAGTTTTAAAGGGTAGATTATATTGGGAGGGATTTTTATACTATTAGCAAAATATAAAAAAATTTTATTAATTGCTCCTATAGTTTTAATTCTGTTAATTGCTAATATAGGTATTAGAATATGTATAGATAGTAATGGGATGTATTCTAAGAATGGAATAGAAACAAAGCGAAAAATAGGAGCCACATATATGACTATGAATAATCCTTTTTATGAAATAGTAGATGAAGAGATTAGATATGTGGTAGAAGGTCAAGGGGATGTTTTAATTTCTAGAGATCCTGCATTAAGTTTAGAGAAACAAATAGAGCAGATATATGATTTTATAGATCTTGGAGTAGAAGCTATTTTTGTAAATCCTGTAGAGTGGAAAGGCATAGAACCTGCATTATGGGGTGCTAAGGAAAAAGGAATAAAAATAATAACTATAGATACTAGTATTTATGATAACGATTTAGTAAGTTGTTCAATAATATCTGATAATTATTATGCAGGGGTAAAATGTGCTGAAGATTTAATGAGTAGGATTGATTCAGCAGAAATTATTTTATTAGAGCATAGTACAGCAAAGTCAGCTATTGATAGAATACAAGGCTTTGAAGATACACTAGAAGGACATTTAAACTATAAAATAATTGCAAGAAGAGAGTGTGAAGGACAGCTGGAATTAGCTATGCCAGCAGTTGAAGAGTTAATAAATAATGGTGTAAAAGCTGATGTAATAATGGCTTTAAATGATCCTAGTGCATTAGGGGCTATTATGGCATTAGAAAGCAAAGGTATAAAAAATGTTATGGTATATGGTGTGGATGGTTCTCCAGATGGAAAGAGCATGGTTAATGATGGTAAAATGACTGCAACTGTAGCTCAATTTCCAAGGGAGATAGGTAAGACCTCGTCAGAAATTTTATATAAGTTATTAAGCGGTGAAGAGGTAAAAAAAGAAATTATTATTCCTGTAGAACTTATTAATAGTAATAATGTAAATCAATACGATATTACTATTTGGGACAAGTAGTTTTTTATTATAGGAGTGTTATATGGAATTAAATAAGACATTAACGTATATTGATAATTTTATGAAAATATTGAATTTCTTTATTATTATGTTTATTTCAAGCATTATAGCTAGTACAACATATTTTATAAGCAAATCTCAAACAGCTAGAGCTTTTTTGGAAAGTATATCTAAATTACCATTAAAGCCAAGTAAGGTTATTATAACATCAATTGTATTTTATTTAGCCCTAATGTTTGTTATGTGCGTAAGGGAGATAGTAGATAAAAGATATTCAAATAAGATTAATATTAATAAGTTAATAATAGTATCTTGTATAGTCGAGGTTATTATATGCTTTGTATTAATAATAAATATAAATATGAGCTATAGCGGTGTGATTTTAGTTGTGATTGTGGATTCTTTAAGGAGAATTAAATCCAATGAAAATAAGTTGATATTTTTAAGCATTATGTTTTTTATGTATATAGTAGCAGATTATGATATTGTATCTCTTAAATATAATATGATTCCTTTTGATAAATACTTAAGTTATTTTAATACTAATTTACAGGACTATATTATGGGAGTAAAGAGTATGCTTACATCAATTAATATAATTATTTTTATAGTATATATGGTTATATTGATGAACAAGCAAACTAGTGAAAATAAAAAGATAAAGATTTTGAATGAAAAACTAAACCATACAAATGAGGAATTAATAGATGCCAATTATCAGCTTAGAAACTATGCAAAAACTGTTGAGAAGATGGCAGAGACAAAAGAGAGAAATAGGTTAGCAAGAGAAATCCATGATACGATTGGACATTCGCTTACAGGAATAATAGCTGGGATCGATGCATGTTATACAATTATAGACTTTTCTACTGAGGCTGCAAAAAATCAACTTGCAGCTGTTAGTGAAGTGGCACGTGAAGGAATTAAAGATGTAAGAAGATCTGTTAGAGCTTTAAGACCTGATGTTTTGGAAAATTTAAAGTTTGAGGATGCCATATTAAAGATGATTGATGAAATTAGCGTGGCATCTAATGTTAATATTATGCTTAAAAATTTTATTGGGGTCTTAAAGTTCCAAGCAGATGAGGAGGAGGTTATATACAGAGTTATTCAAGAGGGAATAACTAATTCAATAAGGCATGGAGCAGCAACTAAAATAAGTATTACAATATTAAGAGAAGAAAACAATTTAAAATTAGTTTTAAGTGATAATGGAGTTGGATGTAAGGAAATTAAAAATGGATTTGGACTAAGACATATGAGAGAGAGAGTAGAACTATTGAATGGAGATATATCCTACAATGGAGAGGATGGATTCGAAATTATTGCAGTTATACCAATAAGATGGGGTGATGAGTTATGATTAAGGTTTTAGTGGCAGATGACCAAGAATTATTAAGAGAAAGCTTAAAGATCATACTTTCTTCAAATAACAATATTGAGGTAGTAGATACTGTTTGCAATGGGACAGAAGTTTTAGAATCTATTAATAAAAATATACCAGATGTTATTTTAATGGATGTAAGAATGCCAGAAATGGATGGTGTAACTTGTACAAAGATTGTAAAAGAGAGATATCCACAAGTAAAGGTTATTGTATTAACCACTTTTGATGATGATGAGTACATATATGATGCTTTAAGATATGGTGCAAGTGGATACTTATTAAAAGGGGTATCAATGCAAGGCTTAATAAGTGGAATAAACACTGTTTTAAATGGAGGAACTTTAATAAATCCAGAGGTGGCGACTAAATTTGTAAGGTTGGTTTCAGAGATTACATATGGAAATAGAATAAAAGCCTTTGAAGGTGAAAAGTTAGATAATATTGGTGATGCAGAATTGAGAATTATTAAACTTGTTGGAAGGGGGCTTTCAAATAAAGAGATTGCACACGATTTATTCCTTTCAGAAGGAACAATAAGAAATTATTTAAGTCAAATATTGAGTAAGCTTGAACTTCGAGATAGAACACAACTAGCAATTTGGGCTATAGAGACAGGAGTTGTATATAATTCTGTGGGAGGTTCACATGAAGTTAAATAAATACTTTAGAGTAGTATTATTAGGAAGTGTACTTATTTTAATTATTTCTTTTTGTGTTTTTAAAGTATTCTCTAAAAGAGAGAAGGTAATAACCTTTGGAATGTTTGCAGGTAGTTATTGGGATGTCCCTTATGGAAATTGCTACAGCATTATAGATAAGGCTATTGAACGCTTTGAAGAAGAGAATCCTAATGTTAAGATTAAATATGTTAGTGGAATATTAAAAGATGATTACTCTGAGTGGCTTTCTGGGGAAATGTTAAAGGGGAAAGCACCAGATGTATTTATGATATTACCAGAGGATTTTAATACATTGGCATCTATTGGAGCTATGAAGAATCTTGATAATTTAATTAGTAGTGATGAAGAGTTTTATGCAGATAAATATTATGAGGTATCATATCAGTGTGGTCAGTATGAAGATAATCAATATGTATTACCTTATGAGAGTGTACCTACTATGATGTTTGTAAACAAAACCTTATTAAATAAAGAGGGTATAGAAATTCCAAGTAATGATTGGACGTGGGATGACTTTTACAATATATGTAAACAGGTTACTAAGGATACTGACGGAGATGGGAAAATAGATCAATTTGGATATTACGATTATAAGTGGACAGATGCTGTTTATTCCAATAAAGCCATTTTGTTTGATAAAGATGGTTCAAATGCATATTTTGCAGAAAAAAGTGTAGTAGAAGCAATAAAGTTCGTTAAGGATTTAGATAGTATAAATAAAGGATATAAAACCACAGCAAAGGATTTTGATGATGGTAAGGTAGCATTTAGACCATTACTTTTTTCTGATTATAGTACATATAAAACATATCCGTGGAAAATAAAGAAGTACTCTAACTTTGAGTGGGATTGTATAAAGTTGCCTGCTGGTAAAAGAGGAGAGAATATATCTCAAGTTAGTACACTTCTTATGGGAATGAGTAATAATACCAATAATGAAGATTTAGCATGGGAATTTTTAAAAATGCTTACCTATGATTTAGAAACTCAAAAGGGGATATTTGAGCATTCTCAGGGGGTATCAGTAATCAAAGAGGTTACTAACTCTAAAGATGTGATAGATTACCTTAATAGAAGTACTCCAAATGGAAGTTACATTGATATGAATTTATTAAATGAAGTAATGGAGGATGCAGTTATTTCTCCTAGATTTAAAAAGTATGAATCTGTTATGGCTATGGCGGATAATGTGATTAGGCAAGCTATAGAAAATGAAAACGAAGATATTAGTTATTTGTTATTAAAACTCCAAAGAGAGGTTAATAATATGTTGAACAATTAGAAAGTCAGTAAATAAGCCGGTTTAAGGTTTATTTACTGACTTTTTATTATTGATGTAATTAGAGATAGTGACAAATGTAATATGAAAACGATGACATAATTCAGATGTACAAGCTATTTAAAAATAGTAAACTAAAGCTACAAGAAAGAGTTGAAAAACTTGTAAGGAGGGTTTAAATGAAATATGTATTGTTAGTAAGCCATGGAACCTTAGCTCCCGGGCTACACAGAGCTTTGGATATGATGGCTGGTGAGGGAAGAAAAGATATTCTAAGTACTAGTCTAGAGAATGGAATGAGTACAGATACATACGAGTCAAATGTTAAAGAGTTAATAGAGCCCATTACTAATGAGGATGAAATAATTGTTTTAGCAGATATAATCGGTGGGTCTCCGTTAACTATTGCAATTAAGACTTTAAGTGATAGGGGATTATTAGATCGTGTTGTAGCATTTGGTGGAGTAAATTTTCCATTAGCACTTAACACTGTTTTAATGAAAGATTCTATGGAAATTAAAGAGTTAAAAAAGTATGTCATTAATGAATCTAGAATTGCAATAGATGAGTTGGTTTTATTTTCTGAAGAAGAAGAAGAAGAAGAAGATATTTAATAAAAATTGTTTTAAAAAATAGGAGGAAAAGATTATGTCAATTTCATTTATAAGAATAGACGATAGAATGATTCACGGTCAAACATGTACACGCTGGGCTTTAGAGTACCCATGTGATGGAATTATAGCTGTAAACGATCAGGCAGCTAATACACCAGTTTTAAAGGCTGCATATAAGAATGCAAGTGGAAAAAAAACTTTTGTTTGGACTTTAGAGCAATGGAGGGAAAAGTGTCAAAAGGTAATAGAAAGTAAGGATCGTTACTTCTTAATTACAAAGGATCCTATAACAATGGAAGAAATATTAGTGAAGGATGGATTTAAGCCGGGGTTAAATGAGGTAGTAATAGGACCTTGTAATGACAGACCAGGGGCAGTTAAGCTAGGAAATAATCAATCTATTACTCAAAATGAAGCAGAAGCGATAGAAAGAATTATGCAAGCTGGATATAACGTGGAGTTTGCACTTTTAAAAGATGAGGCAATAGGAAATTGGAAAAAGTTTAGAGGCCAATTTGGCTTTTAATAAATTAAATTATTAAAAGAAAGAGGGTAGAGTAATATGGAAATTAGTTGGTTTCAAGCAATATTGTTTGGTGTATTTGCCTGCTTAGCAAGTATGCCGGGTATGGGAGGTACGGTTTTAGGTAATTATACGCTAGGAAGACCTTTAGTTGCAGGTTTAGTTGTCGGTATTATTTTAGGTGATGTAAAAACAGGTATTATTGTTGGTGCAGCTATACAGGTAATATATATAGCATTAGTTACTCCAGGTGGAACAGTTTCAGCAGATGTACGTGCTATAAGTTATATAGGCATACCTTTAGCAATAGTAGCCATAAAAGGATTAGGAATTGATCCTTCATCAGCACAAGCAACTCAAATGGCATCAGCTTTAGGAGCTGCAGTTGGAACACTTGGTACAGTTTTATTTTATGGAACTGCTACTATAAATCTTTTATGGCAACATATTGGTTGGAAAGCTGTTGAAGAAGGTAAGCTTAAAAAGTTATATATAGTAGATATGGGATTACCATGGATATCACATTTAATTTGTAGTTTTATTCCAACTCTTATAATTACTAAAATGGGGTCAAGCATGGTTGATGTAATAAAGACAGCTTTACCAATGGATGGTATTGCAATGATGACTTTATTTACAGTAGGAAGCTTACTTCCAGCAGTTGGTATAGCTATATTATTAAAGCAAGTTATTGATAAGTCAACAGATATGCTTACATTCTTATTTGGATTTATTTTAGCAGCATTTATGGGTATTAACTTAATTGGAGCTGCATTAGTTGGTGGATTCTTTGCAGTTATTAATTTCAAGATAAAGATGTTACAAACAGCAAGAGTAAGTGTAGCTTCTGGGAGTATAGATGATGACGATGAGGAGGAGATATAAAATGGCTGAAAAGAAACTTTCTAAAAAGACATTAAATAAATCTTTCAAGAACTGGTATTATGGACATTTAACATGTTTCTCACAAGAGCATATGCAAACATTTGGATACTTATGTTCTATGCTACCAATAGTTGATGAACTATATGATACAGAGGAAGAGAAGAAGGAAGCATTACAAACATATACAGCTTTCTTTAATACAGAGCCTCAATTAGGAACAGTAGTTGTTGGTGTAACTGCAGGTCTTGAAGAAGCTAAGGCAAATGGTGAAAACATTGATGGAGAAATGATTAATGGTATTAGAGCTGGTTTAATGGGACCAATAGCTGGTATTGGTGATTCTTTAATAGTTGGTACACTAATTCCTATTTTATTAGGTATTGCATTAGGATTATCTAATAATGGTTCTCCAATAGGTGCAATATTTTATATAGTGACATGGAATATCATAATGACATTAGGAATGAAATTCCTTTACTTTAAGGGGTATGAACTTGGTGGTAAAGCAGTTGAAATGATTGTTGGTGAAAAAGCCAATGCAATAAGGGAATCAGTTATAATGCTTGGAACTATAGTTATAGGTGCAGTTGCAGCATCTTGGATCAATATAACAACATCATTTAGTATGTTGAATTCTGAAGGTGGAGTTATTATAGATCTTCAAAAAACTCTTGATAGCGTATTTCCAAAGTTATTACCACTTATAACAGTAATATTCTGCTGGTGGTTAATGAGTAAGAAGAAGATTTCTCCAACGGTTGTAATGCTTATACTTGTTGTAATTGCATTTATAGGTGTATTAATAGGATTCTTCAATCCAGGTTTAGCATACTAATTTAAAAGAAATATGGAGGTATAATACTATGAATAACATTAATAAGAGAAAATTATTAAAAGAGGCAGAAATGCAAACAAAAGCTTTGAACCAAATAAAGAAGTGGTTAAGATTAGCAATGACATCTTCAACACTATTTTTTGGAATAGCTTATTGGGGAATTACTGGTTCAGGGATAAGATTTTTCTCTGGAATTATTGGTATTATACTTCTTATTATTTCTGTGATAGTTTGCATTATAATTAATGTGGGGTTAAAGAATGGAAGAAAAAATGTAGAAAAGATATTACAATCAATAGAATGATTGGGAGGAGTTTTAATTAATGAAAAAAGATATCTATAGTAAAAAAGGGATTAAAAGATTAATAGGAGCTTCTGTAAGCACTACAATTTTATTTACTAATTTATCTGTATTACCTGTTTCTGCTTCAATTAACAATATGTTGGAAGGAGGCGAGTCTGAAGTATCCTTAAATTATGAATCATTTGATACAAATTTAGAATGGGATTCAAGCTTTAAGCCATCAGGGGAGGGGGAGTGGAAGCTAACTCCAGAAGGTTTACGAAGCAAGAGTAGTGGGGATTCATTTATGTTCTCTAATATTAATGCTAAGGATTTTGTTTACACTGCTAATGTCAAGTTTAATGAGGCTAAGGGAGCAGCATCATTAGTGATAAGGTCAAATAAAAGTAGTGATAATAAAAATTCATATGTTGTAAATATAAATGGTGAAAACGGAGAAGCTCGTATTTTTAAATTTGAAAATAACAATGGAATTGATGTAGCTGCTTCAAAGAAGCTAGAAGTAAAGTCTGAATATAATTTGAAAGTTGTAGCTATAGACAAGCATCTTGTATTTTATATTGATGATAAATTGATTGCAAGTACAGGAGACTATACTATGCAAAGTACAGATTTAGGACAAAATGATGCTATATTAGAAGGTTTTTTAGGGTTATTAACATGGAATTCAGATGTAACATATCAAGATGTTTACTATACAGAGATAAATGAAAGTAATACTCCAGAACTGCAGGGGGTAGAGGCTAATCCTGTGAGTGGAAAAATTGAATCTAAAATTGATGTGAAGAAAAATCAATATGTTTATGTAAATTATGTAAGCAATGATTGTGAAAGTATAGTTTTAGATCCTGTAGCTAAAAACCAAAATGTAATGACTGAAATATTAGATAGTAGTGGAAAGGTTGTAGAAGGAAACTTGCCATTAAATGTTGGTAGAAATATATATTCTATAGTGAGTAAAAATAAGGATGGAGCATCTGTAATTTATAATTTGGTTATACATCGTAGAAAAAGTGAATATTATAATGAGCAATATAGAGGTCAATATCATTATTCAGTAAAAGAAGGCTGGGGAAATGATCCAAATGGAATGGTATATTTTAACAATAAATACCATTTATTTTATCAATTCTATGATAACGGTACCAATTGGGGACCTATGCACTGGGGACATGCTACCAGTGAAGATTTGATACATTGGGAGGATCAACCAATAGCATTCTATCCTGATGAGTATGGAACAATGTTTTCAGGATGTGCAGTTATAGATAAGGATAATCAATCAGGACTATTTAAAGATGAAAATGGTGAAAAATCCAAAGAAGGTGGTTTAGTTGCTCTTATTACTAGCAATGGTAATGGTCAAAGAATAACTGCTGCATATAGTAAGGATGGTTCAAATTGGGAGAAACATGATGAGGTTTTAGTTGACTGGAGTGAGGATCCTCTTAATAGTAAAGATTTTAGGGATCCTAAGGTATTTAGATATCAGGATAAATGGTTTATGGTAATAGCTGGAGGTCCGTTAAGAATTTATTCATCCGATAATCTTTTAGATTGGAAGGTAGAATCAACTTATGGAGACCTTCATACCGAATGTCCAGACTTATATAGGCTTCCTTTAAATAATTCGGATGGAACAGTTGAATATAAATGGGTTCTAAGTAGAGGAGGAAGATACTATAAGATAGGTGATTTTAAAGAAGTAGATGGAAATTGGAGATTTATACCTGATAAAGAGTACTCAGGTAGTGGGACTGAAAATGATGGAATAATGAATTTTGGTAAAGATTCATATGCAGCTATGACATACTATAAAAATGATTTTGATTATGAAGATAGAAACGGAAAAGTTGATGACGTAATAGAAATTAATTGGATGAATACTTGGGATGACTATTGTAATTCAGTAGATGATGCAAGTGGAAATAATGTGTTTAATGGTACTTACAATTTACAGCTTAAATTAGGGTTAACAAGAGATGAAAATGGTAAGATAGTACTTACACAAACTCCAATTTCAGAATACGAAACTTTGAGAAATCATAATAATAAAATCTCTTTAAAAAATGCAACAATAAAACCTGGGAAAAATTTATTAAAAGATTTTAGTGGGAAAAGTTACAATATAGTAGCTAACATCAGACCAGAGAAAGGAACTACAGAGGTTGGTTTTAATGTTCATACAGGAGAAAATGGAGAGAAGACAGTTGTAAAATATAATTTTGAAACTAAAGAAATTTCTATAGATCGTTCTAAGTCAGGAGCATCTCCATCAAATAAATTCCTTGAAGTTATGAAGCAATCAGTAAAAGAAAATCCTGATGGGTCAATTGATTTAAATTTATATGTTGATAGATCATCTGTTGAAGTATTTACTAAAGACTATACTGTTACAGGAGCAGCACAAATTTTCTCAAGCGAAATTAGTGATGGTTTAGAGGTATTTAGTGTAGGTGGAAATGCAATCGCTGATATAGATGTATATGAAATGAATAGCATATGGAAAGATAGACCACAAGAGAATAAAGCCATAAAACTTTCAACTACAAATGTTGAGATGTATAAAAAAGAAAAATATGAATTAATTTATAAAGTAGAAGGGCTAGATAATAATAAAGTTATTGTAGATGTTGAAAATCCTAATGTTGCTAAAGTTAAAGTAAATAATAATAAAATAGTAATAGAAGGATTAAATAAAGGGGAAACAGTTCTTAAGATAAGAGCAAAGGATGAAGAAAGTATTGAAAGAGAATGTAAAATTAAAGTAGTAGAAAATAATTTTGTTACTAATTTAAGTGGATGGAAGTCTACTGCAGGAAAATGGGTTATAAATGATATAAATTATGAGTGTAAGGATAGTGGCAATGCATTTACATTTGCAGAAAATAAAGCTGAGAACGATAAATACACTTATGAGGTAGATGTTAATAAAAATAATGGGTTAGTAAATATTATTTTTGGAGCACAATCTACTAATGTATGGGATGGATGTTATTCTGTTCAGTTAGTAGATAATAAGGTTAGATTATTTGATTTTAAAGAAGATTATACTTTTGCAATATCTGACCTAAAAGAATCCAATAATTCTGTTAATAAGGTAAAAATTGATGTTGATGGTAGCAATATAAAAGTAAGTGTAGATGGTGTTGAGTATATAGATGTGACCGTAGATAGGGTATATACTAAAGGATATTTTGGATTAGGACTTTATAATTCATTCGGTCAATTCTCTAATGTAAAGGTAACTGGTGCTTATAACTTTAATAAAATTGTTACTAATATAGATGAATTAAGGGTTACAACTGACACAACTTTAGAAGAAATTGCTTCTAAGTTACCTGATAATATTCAATTATCAGATGTTAATGGTAATTTAGTTTATAGTGGTGTTAAGTGGGATTATTCAAATGTTAGTATTGGAAAGAAAGGTAAATATACAATATTGGGTAAAGTAGGAGATGGATTAGAGTTAGATGTTAAAGTAATAATATCTAAAGCTAAAGAGGAAGTAGAACCAGCTCCAAATCCAGGGGATGAAGAGAAGCCAGATATAAATGATTCTAATAAAAATGATTTGCCAAACACTGATAATGTACCGCAAACAGGAGATATGGCAGCTGTAGCTGCAACTTTTGGAGCATTAGCAATGTTTGCTTCAGGTGCTGTTATGGTTAGGACAAAGAAGTCAAAAAAAGAAGAGTAATTAATAGATAGAGTGCTGTTAATGTGGCACTCTATTGTTTAATCCAAATGGTGGAGGGATAAAATGGCTAAATATGATAAACAACCTTATGTTGATATAAAGCAATATGGAAATGAAGATGTTTGGAATGGGTATGAAAATATTGTATCTGAAATAAAACTAAAGTTGAAAGAATTAACGGCAGAAAGAAAAGTAGTAGCAATTGATTTTTATCCAGGAGTTAGAACAGAAGAAGTTGAAGCTGGAATAGTAAATAGGTTATCAGCAGATTTAACTGTTTTTACAGATGAAGATATATTTGAGGATATAGATACTATTGAGGAGAAGATCAAGGAAGTAGTTACTGATGATAGAGTTTTTGGTAAAATTTCTTTACATACTATTGATAATTTTATAGATGATAAAAAGTTAAATGAAGTTAAGACGAAAATAGATAATGCAATAGGAATAGTTGTAGTTTATGGAGTAGGAGTTAATTTATTAGTAGATCCTGATATTTATATATTTGCAGATTTGGCTAGATGGGAAATACAACAAAGATATAGATCAGGAGATATTCCTAACTGGAAGGGGAGAAATTTTAATGAAGACCCTTTAAGAAAGTTAAAAAGAGGATATTTCTTTGAATGGAGAGTAGCTGATAGGTATAAAAAACGTAGATTTAATAAATTTGATTATATTTTAGATACAAATTTAAAGAACACTCCCAAAATGATAACAGGAGATGCATTCAGAGCAGGATTAAAAGAAACTGTTAATAGACCATTTAGAGTTGTTCCTTTTTTTGATCCAGGGGTTTGGGGGGGACAATGGATGAAGGAAATTTGTGATTTAGACAGAAATATGGAAAACTATGCTTGGTGCTTTGACTGTGTACCAGAAGAGAACTCATTATTATTAAAGGTTGGAGATACTATTGTTGAAATTCCATCCATTGATGTAGTATTAACTCATCCTAGAGAGTTATTAGGTGAAAAGGTGCATGGTAGATTTGGTGTAGACTTTCCAATAAGATTTGATTTCTTAGATACTATTGGAGGAGAAAACCTGTCTCTTCAAGTGCACCCAGTAGTAGATTATGCTCAAGAGAAGTTTGGACTTCACTATACTCAAGAAGAATCTTATTATATTTTAGATACAAAGGAAGATAAGGATACTTATGTATATCTTGGAATAAAGGATGGAGTAACTAAAGAAAAGTTTTTTGGTGATTTAAGAAGATCTCAAAATGGGGATGGGAAATTTAATGCAGAGGAGTACTCTAATAAAATAAAAGCTAAAAAGCATGATCATTTTTTAATTCCTCCTGGAACAGTCCATTGTTCAGGTGCAGATACTATGGTGCTAGAAATATCATCAACGCCTAACTTATTTACATTCAAGTTGTGGGACTGGGGAAGACTTGGTATGGATGGTAAGCCAAGACCTATTAATATTGCACATGGTGAAGAGGTAGTTCAATTTGATAGAGATACTAAATGGACTATGAAGAATCTAGTTAATAGAATAGAAGTAGTAGCAGAGGGTGATGGTTGGATTGAAGAGAGAACTGGTCTTCATGAAAAAGAGTTTATAGAGACTAGAAGATATTGGTTTACAAAAAAAGTATATCATAATACTAATGGTGGAGTTAATGTACTTAATTTAGTAGAAGGGGATCAGGCTATTGTTGAATCTCCAAACAATAAATTTAATCCATTCATAGTAAATTATGCAGAAACCTTTATAGTACCAGCGTCAGTAGGAGAATATACTATAAGACCTTTTGGAAGTTCTAAAAATAAAAAGATTTGTACAATAAAAGCATATGTTCGAACATAGTTAAGGTATAAATAGAATGTTTAAGAGAGATTAGAATATATTCTAATCCCTCTTACTATATTAAGCTACTTCAAACTTAGAACTTGTTTTTGTACTAACTGAGCTGAATACTTGCCAGTTAATGTACCATTCTTAGTAAGGAAAATATCCTTTTCTATGATGGCATCCATTAAAGTTGAAGCTTCAGCTTGAGTTAAGTTTTCTTTAACTCCTTCAAGAGAGATAGTAGACTTATCTACATTAGATGTAGTAAAAGTCATTGATAAAGTGTACTCCATAACCTAGTTCCCCCTTTCTTTAAGATTTAGAAATTACAACTATTACTCTTCGTCGTTATCAAGCAAGTTAGAGTCATTTAAGTAGTAGTTTCTAGTTGGATTTTTCATTACTGCCTTAATTGCATCTGCAACAGCATACACATTTTCAACAGCAGCATTTCCCTTAACTCCAGCAAAAGATTTCTTTCTGTAAGTTGTGAACTCCGTTTTTTTAGTTCTATAAAAGATCACTTTCTATTAGTCATAAATGCACGGAATGGGATTATACTATTTTGGTAAATTAATTAATTTACTTTAATTATGTTAATATAGAAATATAATAAATTTAATTGCTTAGGAGATTACTATGTTGGTTAATAAAGATGATAAGTTTTTAAAAGCATTGTTAGATACAAAAGATTTAAAGAATTCATTATACAGTATTTTAAAGCATAGTTTTTTATATAATTCTAATAAGATAGAGGGGAGTACATTTACAACAGAGGCACTGGCTTTATTGCTTGATAAAAATGTTGTTACAGGACAGCATACATTAGATGATGTTCAAGAGACTGTAAACTCTAGTTATGTGTTTGATAGAATTTTTGAAACAGTTGGTGAAAAAATTGACCATAGATTCTTAAAGGATTTACATGCAAGATTAATGTTTAATACCACAATGCATACAAGAGGCTTTTCAGGCATTTATAAAACTATTCCTAATATGATAATTGGAACTGAAGCCAAGGTGGCTCAACCTTTTGAAGTAGAGAGCAAATTGGATGAACTTATAGAATGGTACTATTCTTTAAAAGATATAACCATAGATGAAATATCAGAATTCCATTATAGATTTGAGCTTATACACCCTTTCCAAGATGGCAATGGTAGAATAGGAAGATTTCTTATGCTTAAGCAAATGATTGAAAATGGGATGGAGGTAAAAATAGTTTCTTGGGATACAGAAGATTTATATAGGAAGGCATTAAATCTTTGTGGAGAAAATAATTATTCCTCATTAACTAAGTATTTAATTTCTTTGTCAGATTTCAAAAAAGAATATGAAGGATTTTGGAATATATAAAAAGTTGAGAAAGGTTACTCTTAACTTTTTTTCATTACATGATCATAGTAAAAGCAAATAGCACTATCAATAATAGTATTCATATAGATATTGTAGTCAGAACTAGTACCTTTAATCTGATTAAGTTCTAATAAAGTAAATTTTCTAAAAGAATAAAATCTACGGATTTCAAAGAATTCTCCGTCTATAGGTGGGGAAGTAAAGTTTATTTTAGTGACAGGCTGAGCTTCTTCTTTTTTCTTATCAAAAACTATTTTCTCTTCTTTAGCTTCATCAGTAAAACAAAAGCTAGCAATAGCATCTTTTGATGGGGGAACATAATCTGTAAAACAGATTTCATCTATTGGTTCCTCGTAACATAAATCATCCTTAGACATTACAAATTCTTTTTTTCTTCTTGTCATTTCAAACCTCCAAATTGTTTTTCTATAAATTCTATATGCAAAAAGATAAGTTGTTAACTTTTTAAGTTTTTAAGAACTTAACAAGAAAAGAACTTAAGAAGTTATAGTGAAAATGCGGGGTTGAAGGGGTTTTTATGAGATAAATTCTGAAAATGCGTATATTTTATTTGAAAATAATTTTTGGAGGGATTTATCATGGAAGATAAAATTAAATTGAGAGCTGAAGAGTTTGATCGCTACGATAAAAAGGAGATAGCTTTGGCTATAAGAAATTCAACTTTAGATGACGAGATGGAGTGTTTACTATTAGATGAGAATATTATTTGAGCTGTAATTTGAAATTTATCTGTGAGAAAATTGATAGGATAACTGATGAGTATATTGAAGAAACAACAAAGGTTGTTGGGAGTTTTAAGTTTTAATTTAATACATATATTGTAAAATGAGTTGTGATGTAAGCTGAGTAAAACTAAGTATTAAAGATGGTGAGACTCAAAAGGTATTAAGATTGGAATGTGTCGAGAAAAGGTTAGAGTAAAAAATATTAGGTGATAGTATAGAGGGGCAGCATCAAATTTATTTTGATACTGTCCCTTTAAATTTGTGGTTATTTAATATGTGTGAGGTGGAAAAAACTATATTATTGATTTAATTGTTTTAACAATTTTATCTGATGTTAAGCCGTATTCCTTGAATAATTCTTCAGGTTTTCCGCTTTGTCCAAAAATATCATTTATTCCAATTTTTTTTACTAATGAAGGGTGGTTTTCACATATAACTTCTGAAACAGCAGAACCAAGTCCTCCAACAACATTATGTTCTTCTACTGTTACAATTTTTCCAGTTTCTTTTGCCGCTTTAAGAATGATTTCAGTATCAATTGGTTTTATGGTATGAAGATTAATTACTCTTACATTGATACCTTCAGCTTTTAATTTTTGTTGTGCTTCTAAAGATACTTGCACCATTGAACCTGTAGTAATTATAGTACAATCATTACCTTCTCTTAAAGTTACACCCTTACCAAACTCAAATTTATAGTTAGATGAATTTACGCTATCTACTGCTAAACGACCTAAACGTACATAGCATGGGCCATCACAGTTTGCTACATACTTTATAATTTCTTCAGTTTCCTTTGCATCGCAAGGTGAGAAAACTTTCATATTAGGAATAGAACGCATCAAAGCAAGGTCTTCAATAGCTTGATGTGATGCACCATCTTCTCCAACAGAAATTCCAGAATGAGTAGCACAAAGCTTTACATTTAAGTTAGTATAAGCTACTGAGTTTCTTATTTGTTCAAAGGCACGTCCGGCTAAGAACATAGCAAAACTACTTGCAAAAACTATTTTACCTGTAGAGGCTAATCCTGCTGCCACGCCAACCATATTTGCTTCAGCAATACCCATATTGTAGAAAGACTCTGGTGAAGAAGCTTTTACATCACATGTTTTTGTAGATTTAGATAGATCAGCATCTAATACAATTATATTTTTATTTTCTTTAGTAAGTTGAGATAAAGCTTTACCATAAGCTTCTCTTGTTGCAATTTTAGACATTATAAAGCCTCCTCTATTTCTTTTAATGCAAGTTCAACCTGCTCTTTATTAGGGGCAGCACCATGCCATCCAGCTTGGTTTTCCATAAATGAAACCCCTTTTCCTTTTATAGTTCTTGCAATAATTACAGTAGGCGCTCCTTTAAAGTTTTTTGCCTCTTCATAACAATCTAAAAGAGCATCTATATCATGACCGTCAACAGTAAGTACATTCCACCCAAAAGCTTTAAATTTTTCATCTATTGGGGTAGGATTCATTACATCTGTAATGTTTCCATCAATTTGAAGGCTATTAAAGTCAACAATTGCTAATAGATTGTCTAATTTATAGTGGCTTGCACACATAGCTGCTTCCCAAACTTGTCCTTCTTCTAGTTCGCCATCACCTAAAAGGCAATATACTCTATTGGATGAGTTATCTATTTTGTTTCCTAAAGCCATACCTACAGCTGTTGATATACCTTGTCCAAGGGAACCTGTAGACATATCTACTCCAGGAACATAATTCATATTTGGATGTCCTTGTAGTTTTGAACCTAATGAACGTAAATTGATTAGTTCTTCTCTTGAAAAGAATCCTCTATTACTTAAGGTTGCATACAAAACAGGAGCAGCGTGTCCTTTTGAAAGAACAAATCTATCTCTATCTTGTTTGTTAGGATTATAAGGGACTATATTCATTTCTTCAAAATATAGAGTTGTTAGGATTTCTACTGCTGAAAGAGAACCACCTGGATGTCCAGATGAAGCGCTTGCGATAGATTTTATAATATCTGTACGAATTGTTTTGCAGATAGTATTTAAATTTTGATTTTTCATAAATATATGCTTAAGATTAAGCAATTCACCTACCTTTTTAGTTTGTAAGTAATTTGCTTAAGTTAGAAAAGTTTGTTGTTTGTATTGATAAACATAATTTAAAAGAAAAAAATGTTTCTGTCAAGTAAAAAGTTAAAATTATTGACAAGTAACTCTTTATTAATATAGAATTTTTAGGAAAGAGGGTGAGTGAAATGGCTACAATAAGAGATGTGGGAAAATTGGCAGGAGTATCGGTAGCTACAGTATCTAGAGTTATAAATAAAAAGGGTTATGTAAGTAAAGAAACTGAAGAAGCTATTTTAAATGCAATGAAAATGTTAAATTATACACCAAATGATGTTGCTAGAAGATTAGCAGGAAAAAAATCAAAAACAATAGGACTAATTATTCCTAATATATTAAATCCATTCTTTCCAGAGGTGGCAAGAGCAGCAGAGGACACTGCAAATAAATTAGGATATAATTTAATTCTTTGTAATACTGACAATAGTAGGGAAAAAGAAAGACAATATTATGAGATGTTGTTTAACAAACAAGTAGATGGAATTATGATTTGTTCTTATACCGCCACACCTGAAGAATTATTAGCTTTAATAGATAGGGGTATGCCTTTAGTTGTATTAGATAAAGAATTCACTAATTATGAAATACCTTCTATAACAGGAGATAATAAAGATGGTGGAAGAAATGCAGCAATGCACCTTATAGAGTGTGGATGCAAAAATATTGCACATATAACAGGGCCTATGTATATTGAAGCTTTAGAAGAAAGATTTAATGGTTTTAAAGAAGTACTAAAAGAAGAGAACCTATTTAGATCAGATTTTGTTAAAGTTGATGAGTTTTCTTTAAAGGGAGGATATAGCGCTACTAAGGAACTTCTTCAAGAGGAAAATAACATTGATGGTATATTTGCTGGAAATGATATTTTAGCAATAGGATCTTATAAAGCATTAAGAGAGATGGGGTATGAGCTTGGAAAAGATATTAAATTAATAGGTTATGATGGGTTAGAGTCTAATATAAATTACTTAGAAATTTCATCTATAGCTCAGCCAATGTATGAATACGGACAAAAGGGTGTAGAATTGTTGTTAAAAAAGATAGAGGGAAACGAGGATATATCAAAAGAAAAAATAAAACTAAATGCTAAGTTAATAAAAAGAGTATCTACTATAGGATAGATGGGCAGTGGTTTACGCTGTCTTTTTTTTATGCAAAAAAAAGTATGTATTTGTTTACATAACAGGTTGACAAGAAAAAAACACCATGATAATATATGTATATAACCGGTTACACATTGGAGTTATTTGTTTGAGTTAAAAGTTTGTTAGGTATTGAAGTTACTATGTTTGTAAAAATAAAACGCTAATATTTAAACGGTTTACTATTTGGAGGTAGAAATGAAGAAGGTAGTAGTAGTAGGAAGCCTTAATATGGACCTGGTGATGGAAGTTGAAAGAATGCCAAAAGTTGGAGAAACTATAAAGGGTAATAAGATGAGTTACTTTATTGGTGGGAAAGGTTCTAATCAAGCAGTAGCGGCTTCAAGGCTAGAAGATAATGTGAAAATCATAGGATGTGTTGGTAAAGATACATTTGGTGAAAAAATTTTAAAGCATTTAAAGGAAGACGGTGTTAACGTAGAGAGTGTTAGGGAAGATAATTGTGCATTTACTGGACTAGCTACAATATTTAAGACACCTGAAGACAATTCTATAGTGGTGATACCTGGAGCAAATGATTTTTGTGATATAGAATTAATTAAAAACTATGAAGAGGTAATAAAGGATGCAGATGTTGTAATAACGCAGTTAGAAATTCCTATGGAAACTGTTGAGTATACTCTTAAAATAGCAAAGAAGCATGGTGTTAAAACCATACTAAATCCAGCACCTGTAAAAACATTATCTAAAGAAATAATTGATAATGTAGATTTTATTACACCTAATGAAACTGAATTTGAGATAATCTGTGGACAAACTTTTAAGAATGGTAAAGAACTAGAGGAAAGCATGGTAAAATGGCAAGAAGATAATAGTTGCAATTTAATAGTAACACGTGGTAAGCAAGGATCTTCCTATGTGAAGGATGGAGAAGTTATTACTATAGATGCAATAGAGGTTAATGTAGTAGATACTACTGGAGCAGGTGATACTTTTAATGGAGCTCTTGCTCGTTGTGTAGCAAATGACTTTAGGATTGAAGAAGCAGTAAGATTTGCAGGAATAGCAGCTTCTTTATCAGTAAGAAAATTAGGTGCTCAATCAGGAATGCCTACACTAAAAGAAGTAAATGAATATTTTAAATAAATAAGGGAAAGAGGATGACGATTATGATTAACAAAAGACCAATAATTATTGATACAGACCCAGGAATTGATGATGCGGTTGCCATAGCAGCTGCAGTATTTAGTAACTCTGTTGATGTGAAATTAATTTCTACTGTTGCTGGAAACGTTTCTATTGATTATACTACTAACAATGCCTTAAAATTAGTAGAGTTTTTTGGAAAAGATATACCAGTTGCACAAGGTTCGTGTAAACCTTTAACCAGGGAAGTTGAGCATTGCAGTAATATTCATGGTGAAACAGGAATGGCAGGGTATGATTTCCCAGAATCAACAAGAACAATAATTGAAAAGAATTCAGTAGATGCAATGAGGGATGTAATTTTAAATTCCAAAGAAAAAGTTACATTAGTGCCTATTGGACCTTTAACTAATATTGCATTATTATTAACTACTTATCCAGAAGTTAAAGAAAATATTGAAGAAATAGTTTTAATGGGAGGATCATCTGGAAGAGGAAACCATACTCCAGCTGCTGAGTTTAATATATATGTAGACCCAGAAGCTGCAAAGATTGTATTTGGATCTAAAGTTAAAATAGTAGTTTGTTCATTAGATGTTACATCAGTAGCTACTTTAGATTTAGAAACAATAAATAAACTAAAAGTAATGAACAAAGTAGGAGATATGTTCTACTCAATGTTTAATCACTATAGAGGAGGAAGTGTATCTAAGGGCGGTTTAAAGATGCATGATTTAACAACTATAGCATACTTAGACAAGCCAGAGTTATTTGAAAAAGTTGAGACTTTTGTCGATGTAGAAACTGCTGGAGAATATACATCAGGATTTATGGTTGTTGATTTTAAAGGAACTTATAATAAGCCCAATAATGCTACATTCTGTACTGAAATTAATGTAGAAGAATTTAGAGAATGGATGTTAAATATTTTCAAAAATATTAATATATAAATTTTTTACATAGGAGGAATTGTAAATGTTAGAGATTATTATCGCTTTATTAGTTGTTTTAGGTGTAGGTTATTTAATTTACAAGAAGTATAATGCAACAATTGCTTTAGCAGTTGGAGGAATTATATTACTTTTTGCAGCAGTTATTTTAGGTCATCCAATTTTATCGCCTGAAGAAACTACAGGAATTGTATGGTTAGACCCTTTTAAAAAAATAGAAATATCATTTCTGAAAAATTTAGGTAACATAGGTTTAACTATTATGACATTATTTGGTTTTTCTAGTTATATGAACTTAATAGGTGCAAATGAAGTTACAGTTGATATTATGACAAAACCATTAGGAAAGATTAAATCAAAATATGTTATTGTTCCAGTAATATTTTTATTAGGTAATTTATTATCTCTAGTAGTACCAAGTGCTTCGAGTTTAGCGGTATTACTTATGGCTACGCTATATCCTGTATTAACAAAGGTAGGTGTTACACCTTTAACTGCTGGTGCAGTTATTGCAACCACAGCTACAATAATGCCAACTCCATTAGGAGCTGATAATGTACTTGCAGCTGAAACTTTTGGAATGAATATTATGGATTATGTTATAGCTCATGCAAAGGTTTCTATACCTTCTTTAATAATTATGGCAGTTGCGCATTACTTCTGGCAAAAACATTTAGATAAAAAGCAATCCTTATCTAATGAGGTAAAGATTGATGAAAGTAAATTAGCTAAGTTAAATGATAATTTACCACCAAAGTATTATGCAATTTTACCAATCTTACCACTAATTTTAGTATTATTCTTTAATATCTTTATGAAGGAAGTACAAATTGGGCTAGTAAGTATCGCATTTATATCATTAATAGTTGCAGTAATTCTAGAGCTTATTAGAAAGAAAGATTTTGTCAAGGTTTCTAATGATATAAATGAGTTCTTTAAAGGTATGGGTAGTGGCCTTGCTATGGTTGTATCATTACTTGTTGCAGCATCACTTCTTGTTGATGGATTAAAGGCTTTAGGTGTTGTAGATATGATTACAAATTCAGTACAAAATCTTCATGGTGCAGGAACAATATTAATGCTTGCATTTAGTGGAGTTACATTCTTAATTGGATTAATCAGTGGTGGAGGGTTATCAGTGTTCTATGCTTCAGTAGAAATGATTCCTGAACTTGCAGCAGCAGTTGGAGTTTCTGGACCTATGATAGCTTTACCAATGCAAATGGTAGCAAACCTAGTTAGATCAATTTCTCCAGTAGCAGCATGTATAATAGTAGTTTGTTCAATAACAGGTACAAACCCAATGCAAATTGTAAAACGTACTTCGGTTCCGGTTTTAGTTGGAGTTGCAGCAACACTTATATTATCAGTAATATTATTATAGAAAAATGGAAATAAGGCTAGCTAAAAAAGAAGAAATTATCCAAGTAGAAAGTATGATTTTTAAGGCTGCAAAGCTTTTACAGTCTAGAGGAATAGCACAGTGGGAAAGATTTTTAAATATTTATAATATAAGTATTTGTGAAGAAGATTTCAAAAGAAAAAAGCTATATGTGTTAGTGGATGATTTTAATAATATAGTTGGTTCAATGTCCTTCGGTAAGGAGGAAGACATTGACTATAAATTGTGGACAGATTGTAGTGGGGCTTATTTTATACATAGACTAGTTATTAGTGATAATAACTGGGGCAAAGGTTATGGTGAAAAATTAGTAAATTATGCAAAAGAAATATCAAAGGCTCATAATAAAATTTTAAGATTAAATGCAGTCGAAAATAATAATTATCTATTTAGGTATTATGAGAGACAGGGATTAAAGTATGTTAATAGGAGCTTAGGATATAACTTGTTTGAATGGTAAGTAGGAGGATATATATGAAGTTTTTTTTAGATACTGCAAATGTTGAAGATATAAAAGAAGTTAATGAATTAGGGATTATCGCAGGAGTTACTACTAATCCATCTTTAATTGCGAAAGAAAAAAGAGATATACATGAGGTTATTTCTGAAATTGTAAATATTGTTGATGGTCCTATAAGTGCAGAAGTAATAAGTTTAGATTATGAAAACATGATTAAGGAAGGAGAAGAATTAGCAAAAATTCATAAAAACATTGTAGTGAAAATTCCAATGACAAAGGATGGGTTAAAGGCTGTTTCATATCTTTCAAAAAAAAATATAAAAACTAATGTAACCTTAATATTTTCAGCTACTCAAGCACTATTAGCAGCAAGAGCAGGTGCAACCTATGTGTCACCTTTCCTTGGAAGATTAGATGATATAGGATCTAATGGAATGATTTTAATTAATGATATCAGTGATATTTTTAATATTCATTCAATTAATACTGAAATAATAGCTGCATCTGTTAGACATCCAATTCATATTATTGAAGCAGCAAAAGCTGGAGCAGATATAGCTACAGTACCACCAACGGTTATTGATAATTTAATTAAACATCCATTAACTGATAGTGGAATTGAAAGATTTATTAAGGATTGGAATGAAGCAAATAAGAAGTAGTTAAAATATTATTCAAAATTTAATTCTTATATGTTGTTAATAAGTAAAGAGAACCAATTGGCTTTTAGCCAATTGGTTTTTTTGTGAATTTTAACTTTAGGTTAAGAGAAAAGGGAGTTGTAAGTTTAGAGCTTATGGTATGGTCCTTTAATAAAGAAGCAATAAATTTTTATGAAAGCATAGGAATGGTTGAAAGAAATAAAGTTATGGAATATAAGTTATAAATATATATTTTTTATAGGTGCCTAATTAACATTTATTTCATATAAATATTAATAAGAGAGTTTATAGAAGTATATTAATTAGGAGGATATAAAATAATGAGAAATATAAATACAAGAGAATTTAATTCGGAGGTTTTAAACCAAAGTGGAGTGGTAATTGTTGATTTTTATGCAACTTGGTGTGGTCCTTGCAAGATGCTTGCACCAGTACTTGAAAGTATAGATAATGAAATGGGAAATATAAAAGTAGTTAAAGTAGATATAGATGAAAGTAGGAGATTAGCTATGAATTATGGTATTCAAAGTGTTCCTACAATAAAGATATTCAAAGATGGAAGAGAAGTAGCTACAAGGGTAGGATTTCAACCTAAAGAAACATTAGAAAATATTATTCAAATGATTATGTAGAGGAAGTGTAAAAATTGCAGGAACGTTATGATATAGCTATAATTGGGACAGGCCCTGCAGGATTATCAGCTGCATTAAATGCTAAAATAAGAAATAAATCATTTATACTATTTGGAAGTAATAATTTAAGTTCTAAAATAGCGAAAGCACCTAAGATAAATAACTTTTTAGGGTTTCCTAATATGAGCGGTAAAGAAATGGGAATGGCCTTTAGAGAGCATATAAAATCAATGGGAATAGAGATTACAGAAGAGAGAATAAATAATATTTATTCAATGGGCGATTATTTTGCATTAATGGTAAATGATAAGATGTATGAAGCAAGAGCCATAATACTTGCTACAGGGGTGGAATTTTCCAAGCCTATAAAAGGAGAGTTAGAGTTTTTAGGTAGAGGTGTAGGATACTGTGCAACTTGTGATGCTCCTCTTTATAGTGGAAAGGATGTAGTAATAGTATCATCTAACGAAGAAGGAGAAAGAGATGCAAATTATGTATCTGAATTAGCTAAAAGAGTATATTATGTTCCATTATATAATGGAGAATATAGAATTAAGAATAATATAGAAGTGGTAAAAGATAAACCTATGGAAATTATAGGTGATGATAAGGTTAAAAAAATATTATTAAAAAGTAATAAAATAGATACTGATGGAGTATTTTTTTTGAAGGATGCAATTTCTCCATCTCAACTTGTGCCTGGACTTCTAGAAATAGATGGACATATAATGGTTGATAATCATATGAGAACAAATTTAAAAGGATGCTTTGCAGCAGGAGATTGTGTTGGAAAACCATATCAATATATTAAAGCTGCGGGTGAAGGAAATATAGCATCACTATCGGCAGTTGCCTATTTAGATGGTAGATAATAATTTGAGAAAAGTAAAAAAGTTATAAAAAAATTTATATATATATCATGGACTAAATTAAAGTATTTATTATTTTAATTTAGTCCTTTTATATTAACCTTGAGACATTTGTTGTTTAACAGTTGCAATTTCTTCAGGTGTAGCAGGTTGCGCAGGAATATAATATCCTTTTTCTTTTGCTATTTTAAATAAGCTGTATTGACGAGTTTCGTCTGCATTTCTCATAGTTATTATTTGTTGACGAAGTTGTTCGTTCTCAGTTTGAGCAATTATTCCACCATATCCTGCTAGACTAGCATTTAATCCGGCAAGGTAATCGCTTATCATTTCTTTTTCTTGCATTTCTTATTCCTCCTATTCTAAGAAAGTCATTAACTTATCTTTATTTGTTTTTGCGTCTTGTGCGTCCTTTGTAAGCATTTGTTTTAGTTGAGGGTCAGTACATTGTTGTGCATAGAAGTTTAACTTCTTTTCAATAGTACAATGAGCCCCAATTAAGTGACGTAAGTTTTGTAGTTCTAATTGATTTAAATTAGCCATCTTCGTATCTCCTTTCAAAAAAACTTCAATATTAACTTTTACAAGTTGCTATTCATTTATACCTAAAAAACTTGGAGCATTATCCTTAAACTTTTTTTAATATCTCTTAAGTTTTTCTTTATTATTTTCACAAGATATATATAAGAAATGAATTTTACAATAAAGACATAATAAAAGAAAAGGAGATAAGAGCTATGAATATTGAAATGTTAACAAATTATTTTTCACAATATGGATTAATAGTTTTCTTTATAATAATTTTTCTTGAATATCTAAATGTACCAGGCTTAGCAGCTGGTATAGTAATGCCTTTAGCAGGTGTATGGGCAGCTAATGAAGGAGTAAGCTTTTTTACAGCTATTTTCATATCAGTAATAGCTGGACTTTTGGGCAGTTTAGTTCTCTATTTCATAGGAAGAATAGGGGGAGAAATATTTTTAAAGAAGTTAATACAGAAGTTTCCTAATCAAGAAAAGATGATAAATAGCAAACTAGACTATTTAAGACAAAAGGGAAGCATAGGAGTTTTTATAAGTAAGCTAATACCTATGGCAAGGACATTAATAGAGATTCCAGCTGGAGTACTAAAAATTGATTTTATGAAGTATTTTTGGAGTGCTAGTTTAGGAATATTTGTGTGGAATTCAATATTTATAGGTTCGGGATATATATTTGGTGAAGCTGTATTTCAAAAACTAACTTTTTTATAGGGAGGAGATAAAATGAGAATTGCAATGTTAACAAATAACTATAAACCTTTTGTTGGAGGAGTTCCAATATCAATAGAAAGATTGTCTAAGTCTTTAAGAAGTCTTGGGCATGAAGTTTATATATTTGCTCCAACTTATGACAATCAGTGTGATGAGGAATTTGTAATAAGATATAAATCCTTAAAAGGAAAAATATCAGGAGGAGTTGTACTTTCAAATATATTTGATATGGAAATAGAGAAAAAGTTTAAAGCTTTAAAATTTGATATTATACATGTGCATCATCCAATGTTATTAGGCAATATAGCTCAGTATTTAGGAAAAAAATATAATATTCCAGTTGTATATACTTATCATACAAGGTATGAAGAATATCTACATTTCTTAAAACCTTTCGAATTATTAGAAAGTAGAGGAGATAAAATAGGGGATAAAATTTTAAATTATAGTAAAGAAAAATTTGTACCTAATAGAATAAGAAACTTTGTTAATAGGTGTGACTTGGTCTTTGCACCTACTGAAACAATGAAGGAATATTTGTTACGAAGCGGTGCGGAAAGTAAGGTGGAAATATTACCAACTGGACTAGAAGATGAATACTTTAATGAAAATAAAAAGGGAAGCAGGGAAGTAAGAAATAAGTATATTAGAGATAATAAGTATTTGTTTTGTACTGTTTCAAGGCTTAGTAAAGAGAAAAACTTACACTTTTTTATAGATGGATTACTAGAACTAAAAAATAAAATAGGTGATTGCTTTAATACTGTGGTTATTGGTGATGGTCCATTAAAGAAAGAGCTAGAAGAAAGAGTTCAGAGATTAGGTCTTCATAATAATGTTACCTTTATAGGAAAAGTTGATAATAAAAAGATAAAAGAGTATTACGGTGCATGTGATTTGTTTCTTTTTTCGTCAAAGTCAGAAACTCAGGGAATAGTTCTTCTTGAAGCTATGGCATCAAAGCTCCCTGTAGTAGCTGTTAAAGCTTCAGGTGTAATGGATGTAGTAGAGAATGGTGTTAATGGATATATGACAACTGGGAACGAAGAGGATTGGGCTAATAGGATATGGGATATTATAATGAACAATAATCTAAGGTTGAAACTTAAAGATGGAGCTTTTAGAACATCAAAAGAATACTCTGACTCTAAAATTGCTAAATTGGCCCTACATTATTACGAAGAGGTAATATTAGAATGTTATAGAAGGGGACAAGAGTATGCACTTAAAATTGGATAGGGATAGGTTACTTAGTAATGTTTATATAAGCTATTTAAGATTAATATGGAAAACAAGTGATATTGAATATGAAGGAGAGATAAAAGATTTTACAAACAGTATAATTGGATTTTGGCATGGTGACAGTTATGTTATGAATTTAGCAATTAATAAATTAATATCAAAGGATATAGATTTAAAGGTTGTGGTTACTGCTGATAAAAGAGGAGATTATATTGAAAATATCCTGAATTATTATGGAGGGAAAGCACTAAGAATGCCAGATGGTATAAAGATGAAGGGGTTTTTAAAAGAACTTAAGACAGAAAGTAAGAAGAAAAATGGAACTTTAGCCATTGCTCTTGATGGACCATTAGGACCCTTCCATGAACCAAAGAAAATAGCACCTTTGTTATCAAATGAATCTGGTAAAGAATTAATAGGATTTAAAATAGATTATTCTAATAAGATATCCTTAAATAAAAGATGGGATAAATATTCAATACCACTACCATTTACAAGGATAAGAATAAATACTGTAAACTTTGGAGTGGTAACAAAGGATGATTTAAGAGGGTATAGAGAATATTCTAAAGAGTTAAAGAAGTTTCTTTAGAAATTCTTTAGATTTGTCTAGATATTATCTTTAGTAATATCACTTACACTTTAATTAATAGGTGATAAATGATATCTTTATCTATGTATTTAATAAGAAAAGAGGTATTGCTATGAATACATATAATGTTTTAGTTGTAGAGGATGAAAAGGAAATTGCAGATGCAATAGAGATATATCTAAAAAATCAAGGATATAGAGTGTTTAAAGGATCAAATGGAATAGAAGGTTTAGAGATAATAGATAGAGAAGAGATACATTTAGCTATCGTAGATATAATGATGCCTAAGATGGATGGAATCCAAATGACAATGAAGCTTAGAGAAAATCATGATTTTCCTGTAATTATGTTATCAGCTAAATCTGAGGATTTTGATAAAATAACAGGTCTTAATATTGGTGCAGATGATTACGTGACAAAGCCATTTACGCCATTAGAGTTACTTGCAAGGGTTAATTCTCAGCTTAGAAGATATTCTAAATATTTGAAGTTGGTTGGAAATAAAGAAATTGAGGAAAATGTGTTTTCAATAGGAGGTCTTGAACTTAGTGTTGATAGAGTAGAAGTTACTGTAGATGGAAATCAAGTGAAAATGACTCCTATAGAATTTAAGATATTGCATCTACTTATGAAAAATGCAGGAAGAGTGTTTTCATCAGAAGAGATATATGAGAGGGTGTGGAATGAACAAGCAATAAATACTGATACCATAATGGTTCATATAAGAAACATACGAGAGAAGATAGAAATTAATCCTAAAAATCCAAAGTATTTAAAGGTGGTGTGGGGAGTTGGATACAAAATTGAAAAACAATAAGAAAAGTTTATTATTAAGTGTAATAGTAGGAATTATTATTTTAGCAGTATCAATAGGTATGGTAAGTTTTTATCCTAAAATGGTTAGGGTGGCTAAGGAGAAATCTTTATCTGTAAATCCATATATAGATTATTCTATTCAAAAATATATGTACGATAGTAGTATGGTTCTATATAAAAATTTACTTGAAAAAGAATATGATAAAAATATAGTACCTTCTGATATTTTCATTAAAGATAGAGAAAATGAAAACTATGATAGAAATGATTATAAAGAAAATATAGATCGAAAAGTATATAATGCAGAAGATTTACTTAAAAAAGGAATTAAAAATCTTGATTATATAATTATAAATAATAAAAGTGGTTTTGAAATTTCTAAAGGTGAAGATAACATTAAAAAGATAGTAAAAGGTGAATTAATAAGTGAAGATGATTATTATGGATATTATATAGTAGTTAAATATGATGAAGATGGTAATTATAAGATAGCAGATATTAAGGGCGCAGAGAAGGATGTTATTACAAATTTATTTTATGGTTTAGAATGGAACAGGTATAGTAATAATGGAACTGTGACCGTAAGTGGGCCTAAGGATGTTACTATCGCTTATGGAATACCTAAGATCTTAGAATATGATGATCCTATTAGTTATCGTATAGAAAATAGTGACAGAATTGCATATGGTGATATTTCTTTATTATATGGGGGAGCATTAGCTGTAATAATAATTATTTTAGCATTATTTACTCCTTCAAAAATATGGAGCAGATGTATTGGCATTAAAAATATATTAAGAATACCATTTGAAATTTTAGTTGTTTTATTAACTTGTATGATTTCACTAATAGCTTTATTACCAATGTTAGTATATGAATATGGCAATAATATTGGAAACTTCATAGAAATGATGAATAGTATAGGGGTATCCCAAAGACCTTCAGAAGTAATATTTATGTTGGGAAATATACTAGGTTTATCAATTGTTTTATATGGAATTTACTTAGCTATAATAGTTGTAAAAAATATCTTTTATGTTGGAGTTAAAGAGTATTTTAAAACTAAATCATTAATAGGAATGTTATTATTAAAATCCAAAGGCTGGATTAAAGAAGGTTATAACAGACTTATAGAAATAGATTTAAACGATAAATCAAATAAGACTCTTATAAAAATATTAGGTGTAAATTTTATTGTATTAAGTATAATGTGCAGTATTTGGTTCTTTGGTATAGGAATATCAATAGCTTATACAATAGTGTTATTCTTTGTGTTAAAGAAGTATTTTGATGAAGTAAAACAAAAGTATAGTATTTTACTTAAAGCAACAAATAAGATTGCTGAAGGGAATCTGGATGTAGAAATAAAGGAAGATTTAGGTTTATTTAATCCACTAAAAGGAGAACTAGAAAAGATTCAATCAGGATTTAAAAAGGCTGTAGAGGAAGAAGTGAAAAGTCAAAGATTAAAAACTGAACTTATATCAAATGTTTCTCATGATTTAAAAACACCACTAACTTCAATAATAACTTATGTTGATTTATTAAAGAATGAAAATATTACAGAGGAAGAGAGAAAATCATATATAGAAACAATAGAGAGAAAGTCTGAAAGACTTAAGAACTTAATTGAAGACCTATTTGAGATGAGCAAAGCTACTAGTAAAAATATTCAGCTTAATATAGTAGAGGTGGATATAGTAGAGTTAATGAAGCAAACGCAATTTGAATTAAGTGATAAAATTGAAGAATCTTCATTAAAATTCAAATGGAACTTACCTAATGAAAAGGTAATTATAAAATTGGATAGTCAAAAGACATTTAGAGTGTTTGAAAATCTATTGATGAATATAGTTAAATATGCAATGCCAAATTCTAGAGTATTTATTGATATTATAAATGAAGAGGATAAGGTATCTATTGTATTAAAGAATATGTCTGCTAATGAGATGGATTTTACAGCAGAAGAGATAGTTGAAAGATTTGCAAGAGGGGATAGATCTAGGAATACTGAAGGGTCAGGTCTTGGACTTGCAATATCAAAGAGCTTTGTTGAACTACAAGGTGGAAGCTTTAAAATTGAAATAGATGGAGATTTATTTAAAGTTAAAATTGATTTTAGTAAATAGTAAAAAGGAAGTTGAGTTACAACTTCCTTTCTTATTTTTTATTATAGTTTGTGAATATTTACTGCCATAGGACCTTTTTCGCCTTCTTGTATATCAAAGGATACACTTTCACCTTCGTGTAAATCTTTTTCTGGACCTTTTTCTTTTATTTGAGAATGATGAGCGAAAACATCTTTTCCATCATTACAAGAAATAAATCCATATCCTTTTTCTTGATTATACCATTTTACTGTTCCTGTTATACTTGCCATTTTTAATTATCTCTCCTTATTTTATGGTGTCTTAGTTAGTATTCCTTTCGAAGAAAATAATTATGTTAAAAAATAAATAATATTTAGAATAAAGTTAAGGGATATACATGACTAATAGTTAAGTATATCCCTTAAAGTTATATTTTTTTAACTGTATCTCTTTCTACTAAGGTATTGTTCAAAATAATTCTTTTGCTATATTCATTGTTGCAATCAATTTTATCTTTAATTAAGCTTGCAGCATTAGTTCCAAGTAGGTACATATTTTGATCCATAGTAGTAAGTTTTGGTTCGATAAGGCTACTTAATTGAATATTATCATATCCAATAATAGATAAATCCTTAGGTATCTCTATATTTAACTTTTTACAAGCATTTATTGCTCCAACCCCCATAAGGTCGTTACAAGCAAATATAGATGTTACATTTAACTTAGGTAAAAGTTCTACCAGCATAGATGTAGTATTATCTACGGTTGCCAAGCTGTTACCTTCACCTATATTTATAATATTTTCATGATGGAAGTTATCAATATCCATCATGACCTTTTTATAAACCTCTTCCTTAACATCATAAGAATAACTATCTTTACCACGAATAAATAAAATGTTTCTGTGGTTGTTATCAAGTAGATATCTTAAGGCTAATTTACACCCCATAGATTCATCATTTGAAACTGATGATATATTAGGAACAGTTGTATAACCATTTATAAATACAAATGGTATCTTTTTAGATAATTCGTTATAAAACTTATTTTTAATATTTGATGTAGTAGGGTCAACCACTATAATACCTGCAACGTTTCTAGCAAGCAGATTATTAATACATTTTTTTTCTTCATCTTTATCATTAGATGTGGTCATTAATATAATGGATAAAGAATATTTTTTTAATTCGGATTCTATCCCATATACAACACTTGGGAAGAATAAGTTAGTTAAACTAGGAACTATTACACCTATTGTAGTTGATTTTCTTTGGGTAAGTTCCCTTGCTTGCATGTTGGGTATATAGTTTAATTCTTCAATTGCCTTAAGAACTCTTTTTTTAGTTTCTTCTTTAACAGGATAATTTCCGTTCATTACCCTTGATACAGTAGCCACAGAGGTATTTGCCTTTTTTGCTACTTCAGTGATAGTTATGTTCATAGAGTTATTCCACCTTACAATGTTTTTATAAATTTATCAAAGGCTTCTAATCCTTTTTCATCCCTTTTAAATACACCTGCATGAGATAATACTTCTTGGAATTTTAGTCCAACTTCTTCTTTTAAAATTTCCATTACAGTATCCTCTGTAAATGATGGGTATTTATTAATGATGTAATTATACCACTTAGCGTGTTTAGAAACAATTTCATTAGTTGAGATATCTTTTTCACCATCTAAAAGAGCCTTCTTAATTATATTAAGTTCATTTTTTAATCTAGCAGGTAAAACGGCAAGTCCCATAACTTCAATTAAACCAATGTTTTCTTTCTTAATATGATGAACTTCTTCATGAGGATGGAAAAGACCAAGTGGATATTTTTCACTAGTTCTATTATTTCTTAAAACTAAGTCTAGCTCATACTTATTATTTTTGTATCTAGCTATTGGCGTTATAGTATTATGTGGTTCGTTATTAGTGTGACTTAGAATATCTACAGTAGCATCTGAGTATTTTCTCCAAGTAGATAAAATATGGTCAGCTAAATTTAATAAATCATCCTTATTGTCACTTACTAATCTAACTACAGACATTGGCCATTTTAAACGTCCAACAGTTACTTTTTCATAACCTGGAATGATATAAGATTTTTCTAATAATGCATTTTCCATTGCAAAAGTATATCTTCCACCTTGGTAGTGGTCATGTGACAAAATTGATCCTCCAACTATTGGTAAATCTGCATTTGATCCTACAAAGTAATGTGGAAACTGCTCTACAAATCCTAAAAGATTTTCAAAAGTAGTTCTATTGATTTTCATAGGAACGTGCTCACTGTTTAAAACAATACAATGCTCGTTATAGTAGGTATAAGGAGAGTATTGTAAGAACCATTTTGTCTTATTTAGCTTCAATGGAATTATTCTATGTGTTTCTCGAGCAGGATGATTTAAGGTTCCGTAGAAACCTTCATTTTCTTTGCATAATAAACATTTAGGATAAGATGAAGCTTTTTGAAGCTTAGCCTTAGCTATCTCCTTTGGATCTTTTTCTGGCTTTGAAAGATTAATTGTTATATCTAAATCACCATAAGGGGTAGAGGTTTTCCATACAATATTTTTATCAGTTCTTTCTTTTCTAATATAATTAGAAGCTATACTTAAACCAAAATAGTAATCAGTTGCATGCTTTGGATCTTCTTTATATAGCCTTGAAAAAGTATTAATTACTTCAGAAGGTCTAGGCATAACACAGTTCATTACTTTTGTATCAAATAAGTCTCTTTCTGTAGTTGAGTTTTCAATCATAGCTTTTGAAACTGCGTAGTCTAAAATGTTTTCTAAAATTTCCGTAGGATTATCTAAAGTTTCATTAATGATTTCTTCTTCGAATTCATTTAGATTTAAAGTTCCAAGTAGCATGTTAATTGAATATATTCTATCTTCTTCTGAGATTAAACCTTTTTGAAGAGCAAAATTTATAAGTCGATTTATCTCACGGTTTATCATAATAAAACCTCCTTAATCATTAAATCCGTTTGGATTTTTAGAATGCCATGTCCATGCTGTTTTTATAATATCTTTAACGTTAGTATATTTAGGTTCCCAGTTAAGAAGATTATGAGCTTTTTCGCTTGAAGCTATAAGTATAGCAGGGTCACCGGCTCTTCTTTCTCCTAAGACAACCTTTATTTCTTCACCAGTAGCTTCTTTTGTTGCATCTATCATTTCTTTTACAGAGAAGCCTTTACCGTTTCCAAGATTAAAGATATTGCTTTCATTTCCGGCTCTTAAATAGTTAAGAGCTTTTATGTGTGCATCTGCAAGATCTAAAACATGGATATAGTCACGGATACATGTACCATCTTCTGTTGGATAATCATCACCAAATACTGTTATATGCTCACGTTTCTTTAAAGGTACTTGAAGTATTAATGGTATAAGATGAGTTTCTGGTGAGTGATCTTCTCCAATACTACCATCTTCTAAAGCACCTGCAACATTGAAATATCTTAGAGAAACAAATTTAATTCCATTAGCTTTGTTTACCCATTTCATCATTTTTTCCATTGTAAGCTTTGTTTCTCCATAGGTATTGGTTGGGTTTGTTTCATCATCTTCTAATATAGGAACTTTTTTTGGTTCTCCATATACAGCAGCTGTGGATGAAAATACAATTTTATCAATGTTGTGTTTAACCATACTTTCAAGTAATACTTGCATTCCATATACATTGTTATTAAAGTAAAGTAAAGGGTTAGTCATGCTCTCACCAACTAATGAGTTTGCGGCGAAATGTATTACAGCTTCAATATTATTTTCTGAGAATACTTTATCTAAGAAAGCATCATCTCTTATATCACCCTTGTAAAATTTAGCTTTTGGATTAACGGCTTTTAAGTGTCCTGTTTGGAGATTGTCCACAATTACAACATCTTCATTGCTTTTTATAAGTTGATGAACTGTGTGAGAACCAATGTAACCAGCACCACCACATACTAATATTGACATACTAAAACCCCCTAAAATAGTTTTCTAGTTCCATCAGAAATATCTACTACGTAGAAACTAGGTTTATATCCGATAATTTTTTCATATTTTTCAGTAGAGTAGTTTATGAATTCATCAATAGCATCTTCTTTTACTATGCTTATTGTGCATCCACCAAAACCAGCTCCTGTCATACGTGAACCTATGACATTATCTTTTTGATCCCAAGCAGCCTCAACTAAAGTATCAAGTTCAATTCCTGTAACTTCATAGTCATCCCTTAAAGAAATATGAGATTGGTTCATAAGTTCACCAAAAGTTTTTATATTATTATTCTCTAAAGTTTCTACAGCCTTTAAAGTTCTTATGTTTTCTAATACAGCATGTTTAGCTCTTTTTCTAATGATAGGGTTTTCTATTTTATCCTTTAAAGATTCAAAATCTTCCTCTGTAAGTTCACCAAGAGAAGAAACGTTCTTATATTCCTTTAATATTCTTAATGCTTCTTCACATTCAGCTCTTCTTTCGTTGTATTTTGAATCAACAAGACCACGTTTTTTATTAGTATTTCCTATTACTAGCTTGTACCCATCCATATTGATTTTACTGTATCTATATTCTAAAGTGTTACAGTCAAGTAAGATTGCACAGTCCTTAGTTCCCATACCAATAGCAAACTGATCCATTATCCCACAGTTTACTCCGATAAATTTATTTTCAGCTTCCTGGCTCATTTTAACCATAGAAACCATATCAACTTCTAAATTGAAAGTATCTTTAAGAATTATTGAAGTTAATAATTCAAGAGAAGCTGATGATGAAAGCCCTGAACCGTTAGGGATATTTCCATATATTAATACGTTAAATCCATTAGAAATATCAAAACCATGGTCTTTAAAGGTTTTAATAACTCCCTTAGGATAATTAGCCCAATCATGTTCTTTTTCAAATTTAAGTTGATCTAAATCAAATTCTATAACTCCAATATCTTTAAAGTTATTTGAATATAATCTAACCTTTTTATCATCTCTTTTAGTAGTTAGTCCATAAGTTCCTATAGAAAGTGCACATGGAAATACATTTCCTCCGTTGTAATCTGTATGCTCTCCGATCAAATTTACTCTTCCAGGTGAAAAATAAATGTTAGTTGGATTTTCATTAAAGATTTCAGTAAAGTCATTTTTTAAGTTTTCAATAAGTTCCATATTAATACCCTCCTTTATTTACTTTTATAGTAAGCGATTACTATAAAAAAGTAAATACTTTTTTGTTAAATAAAAGAATTTAATTAATTGTTTACATAATTATGTTTACAATGATAGGTTTGAAAGAGTATTATATAAACAAGAAGATTAATATATATTATTTAGAGAAAAAAGTAGAAAGCGGTTTCTTAGGAGGTATTTATGAGAATTAATGAAGAGTTTGTATTTGAAGATAAGAATGGGAAAGTATATGAGTATTCATTAAGAAATGATAAAAATATTGAAGTTAAAATATTGAATTTAGGAGGAATTATAACAGGGATATATGTTCCCGATAGAAATGGAATTTTAGAAAATATAGTTGTAGGGTGGAAAAATTATAAAGATTATACATGGGATAGTGGTTATACTGGAGCTTTGGTAGGGAGAACAGCAGGAAGAATTGCAGATGGTAGGGTTACTATAAATAAAGAAACCTTTCAGTTATCAAAGAATTCGGGAAATAACACATTACATGGTGGTAATATAGGATTTAATAAAAAGCTATGGAATGTTACTAAATATAATGACCAGGATGAAGTTGGATTAATATTAGAAAGTGTAAGTAAAGATGGAGAAGAAGGGTATCCAGGAAATGTTACTCTAAAGGTAAAGTATTCTTTAAATAATAATAATGAATTATCAATAGAGTATTATGGGACAAGCGATAAAGATACTTTGCTTAATATGACCAACCATTCGTATTTTAATTTATCTGGAAACTTAAAGAGAAGTGTTTTAGATGAAGTCCTAACTATAAAATCTAATAAATTTGCTGCTATAACAGAAGATGGAGCTTTATCAGGAAAATTGATTGATGTTAATGGAACAGAATTTGACTTTAATCATCCTAAAGAGATAGGAAAAGATATAAATGGGGAACATAATCAATTGAAATTGGGAAATGGATATGATCATCCTTGGATTTTAGATAAAAGTAATAATCTTAAGGTAAGATTAGAAGATAAGGAATCTGGTAGAGCTATGGAAGTATATACTGATAGGGAAGCTGTAGTTGTATATACTACAAATTATCCGGAAGATAATAAGGAGTTATATAGTGGTGGTTTTCTAAGGAAAAATTATGCAATATGTTTTGAGACACAAGGTATTCCTATAGGAAAAAATGAAGCCTTTTTAGATGGATCAATACTTAGAAAGGGAGAAGAATATAAAGCAAAAACTATTTTTAAGTTTACAAATTAATATATTATAAATATACTGTTTTTAATAAAAAGCTGACTTCTATTCAATATAGGAGTCAGTTTTTAGTTCTTTAACTATCTATTTACCTTATCTAAGAAGGTCGGGTAAATGTATTATTATCTATTATTTTTTTAGATTTATACATAGATTTAGCTTTTACATAACCTAATGTAATAATAAATAGAACCAATAATATTGTTATCTCAGATAATACAATCCTAAAAGGTGTTGAATAATTCACAAGTGGTGTTATATATAGAAGTTTTATCACTGCTCCATGGCATACATACATAATTAATGAATTTTGTCCTATAGTATGAAGCTTAGTTGCTTTTGATGGAATAAAACTTAGTATTAATCCACCTAATATAAATGAGCCAATGTAATGAAATATCCTAATAAAGAATGGGAAAAGACGGTTATCATAGTAGAATCCATACTTAGTATATTCAAATAAAAGTTCTAGCATAGTACCGTCCTTTAATAAGTAAAGGACAAATAAAACTACTATAGAAGAAAGTAATAAGTGAATTCTATAATTTTTTAACTTTTCTAAGTATTCTTTTTTGAACATCATTCCAGCTACAAAATAAGGTAAAAAGAAAAAAGTTCTTGAGACACTAGCATAGCTACCAACACTATCATCAAAACCTATAGCTAAGGAAACAATTAATGATAGTATAAGCCACTTTTTCTTATCCTTTATATAATCTGATAAAATGTACCAGAATATTAAGGATAATAAATACCACATAGTCCATTGTGGTGTGAAAAACTCTAGGGTTAATGAACTGCTAAATACAAACTTATTTAAAAGAAAGTAGAATATTTGTACACCTAAATATATCTTGAATATTTTTATTACTTTTTCTTGAGTTGTTCTTTTGCTTTTTGTGCAAAAATATCCTGAAACAAATGTAAATAGGGGCATATGGAACATGTATAATACCAGTAAAAAGTAATGTGTATTTAAACAAGACGGTTGTGCATGTTCTAAAGAATTTCCTATAATTACAAAAATAATTAAAAAGGCTTTAAGGTTGTCAAAATAATAATCCCTGGTTTTAATAATAATCCCCTCCCCCTGTATATATCTAAAGTATTACATAAATATTACAAAACCATGTCAATTATATTACTTATATTATATTTGTCAATATAAATAAAAGAAGTAATATTACATAAGTTGGTAAAATAATATTAATAGAGGGTGGTGGATATGTGGTTTAAGAACTTATTTAAGAGAAAAAAAGGTAATACTATTAAACAAGAAAATAAAAATATAACTACTGTTGCATTTGTTGCCTTAGAAAATAGAGAACTTCCTAAGAAAAATAATCTTAGACAGTACTTAGAAGATAAATTTAACATAAGAATATTTATTAATAAGTGGAAAGAGGATATAGGAACTATAGATATAGAAGATAAACAGGTAATAATAACGTTAATGCCACATCCAATTGATTGGGATGAAATTAATCAATCTTGTGAAAGGGCATGGTACTTTAAACAAGCAAGAAGTAAGCTGAGTAAGCATACTGCACATTTAGTTATATCTATTAATGGAAGGTTAGATGAACAAATTAGGAATTGTATCTTATTAAGTAAGGTAATAGCAGCTATAATAAATTCTACTAATGTATTAGGAATATATTGGTATAATATACAAACAATAAGATCCCCAGAGGAATTTGAAAATAAAATTGTAAGTTTAGATGAAGAAAGTCTTCCTATTGAATTATGGGTAGACATAAGAATGCGGATGAATGGAAACTTTAAACAGGATATTTATACTGTAGGAATGGATAAGCTAGGCTTAAAGAATATTGAAATACTTAATTCTAAATTAGATTATTATATTTTATATATTTTTGTTTATGAAGCATGTTTAAATATGGTGTCAAAGTGTTATGAGTATAGAGAAAAGGATATAATTGAAGAAGGAAAATATAAGTTTCAAGTTGAATATAATAAAGGAACAATAATTGATAATAAAGAAGTAATAAGTTTTGTTTCTTTATAAAGGAGGAGTATTTATGGATTCAGTCTTATTTATAGTTGATATGAACAATGGTTTTGCAAGAGAAGGGGCATTATCAAGTGAACGAGTAGAGAAAATAATACCTAATATAGTAAAGGCAATAGAAGGATTTAAGGGTAATGGGGATAGAATTGTGGCATTTACAGATAGTCACAAAAAGGATGCAGCTGAATTTAAGAGCTTTCCACCTCATTGTGTAGAAGGTACAGCAGAATGTGAATTGGTAGATGAAATTAAAGCATATGAAGAATATATGAAGGTTATAAAGAAAAATTCTACAAATGCATTTTTGGAAGAAGAGACACAAATAGAAGTAAATGACTTAATTAATAAGGGTGTTAAGAAGTGGTATGTTACTGGATGTGTAACTGATATTTGTGTAAAACAATTTACTTTAACATTAAAAACATACTTTAATAAAGAAAATTTAGATATGGATGTTATAGTAATTAAAAATTGTGTAGATACTTTTGATGCACCAGGTCATAGTGCAGAAGAAATGAACAAATATTCTTTTATGGATATGTCACAAGCTGGTGTAAAAGTAATAGAGGAGTTTTAAAAAGAGATTTTTTGGAATCTCTTTTTTAATTGGCAAATAAGTTGTGTGAATTGAATTAAGAGTGAAAAAATATTATAATTTATAAAAGAAAAATAAATAGTAGCAAAGAGTTAAAGGAGTAGCAATGATTAAAGCAATATTATTTGATTTAGATGGAACACTATTAGATACTAATGAATTAATTTATAAGTCATTTTGTCACATGTTTAAAGAGGTATTAGATATAGAATTGCCTAAGAATGAAATAACTAGATTGTATGGAAAGCCTTTAGAGAGATCTTTAGAAAAATATGCAAACAATAGAGAAGAATTAGAAAGAATGATTAACGAATATAGATCTTATAATTTAGAGCATCATGATGAAATGTGTGCACCATTTGAAGGGGTTATGGAACTACTTCAGACTCTTAAGAGTAAAGGAATTAAGTTAGGAATAGTAACTTCTAAAAGAAAGACAGTAGCTGAAAGAGGAATGATGCTTGGAGGCATACTTGAATATATGGATGTTATAATATCACCAGAGTCTACTACAAAGCATAAGCCAGAAGGAGAGCCAGCTATGAAAGCTTGTGAAATATTAGGGGTAGAGCCTAAAGAAGCAATAATGGTTGGGGATAGTAGCTATGATTTGTTATGTGGTAAAAATGCAGGATGTTTAACATGTGGAGTTGAGTATACTGCTTTAGATATTAAAGATTTATTAGATGTAAAGCCAACATATATGGTTAAAAAACCTACTGATATTTTGGAACTTGTATAGGAGGGTGTATGAACGTACAAATATTTGGAGCTAAGAAGTGTTTTGATACTAAGAAGGCGGAAAGATTCTTTAAAGAAAGAAGAATAAAGTATCACTTAATAGATATGAAAGAAAAAGGTATGAGTAAAGGTGAGCTTTCTTCTGTAAAATCATCTGTAGGTATTAATGAATTAATTAATACAAAAGCTAAGAATTATTCTAAATCAAACTTAGGGAATATAAGAAGTGCAGAGGTTAAAGAAGAAATATTATTAAAGGATGGAAGTCTTATAGTTACACCTGTAGTTAGAAATGGGAAAAAAGCCACAGTTGGTTATAAACCTGAAATATGGCAAGAATGGATAGATAGTGAATAGGTTAAAAGTAGGATTATCCTCTAGCAATAAAGTTGCTAGAGGTTACTTTTTATTAAATTATTAATTTTTTCATGAAATTTATCATAGAGTTTTATCATTTTATCTTCGGTGCAAGCATTATGGATTTCTGAAATAGGAATCCATTTAACACCTTTAGTTTCTTCTTCATTTAGAATAAGCTTAGTATTTTCGTCTCCCTCAAATAGATAGGCTACTGAAAGATGAAGGTGAGGTGAAACGAATTTTCCTTTTTTATAATGGCCGTCTACAGTAAGAATATCAAGGGAGAAGATATTTGGCACAATTAGGTTTAGGTCTTGAATTCCTGTTTCTTCTTTTGCCTCTTTTATAGCAACATGTAGCAAGCTATCATCACCATCAGCATGTCCGCCAGTCCAAGACCAAGAGTTATAGATTCTATGATAAATCATAAGAACTTTATCCCTAGCTTTGTTTAAAATATAGCCAGAACTTGTTATATGCATTATTTCATTTTCTCTAGTTAGAATATTACTATGATTTCTTATTGCATCTAAAATTATTTTTTTGTCTGATTCTTCTTGCTCATTAAAGGGAACATAGTTTTCAATTTCTTTAATCCAGTCCATTGTAACCTCCATAATAGTAGAAACTCAAAGTTTTAACCTTGAGTTTCAATATAATTATTTCTTCTTTTTTTTCTTTCTAACAGAATAACCAAAGCTACCTAAGCTCTTTTTTGTCATTGGATAGTATTCTCCATGACAATAATTAATTAAGTTTGCTTCTTCAAAATGAATTTTCCCTTTTTCATCCATTAAGCTTTCGTCAATGTGTGAACATAAAACATCTGCAATAATTAAATCGTGAGTTCCTAAGGGAATAATTTGTTTAACCTTACATTCTATTGCAACGGGACATTCATCTATATATGAGGCGTTAATTTGACTACATTCCTTCATTGTAAAGCCCATTTCTTTAATTTTATCATTTGTTCTACCACTTTTAACCCCACAGTAATCTACAGCTTTAGTCATATTTGCGTGGGGCATATTAACCACAAATTCCATAGACTCTTTTATATATTCATAGGATAATCTATGAGGTCTTACAGATATAGAAAGCATTGGTGGTTTAGTACATACTGTACCAGCCCAAGCTACTGTAAATACATTTTCTTTTCCTTCTTTATTTTTAGAAGTGATTAAAACCACTGGAACTGGATTTAAAACTACACTTCCCTTGAAATCCATTTTGCTCATATAAAAACTCCTCTGTATTAATACTCTTTTGTTATCCCGTAAATTATAGCATTAAAAATTATTTTTAGCTATTACAAGTTGTCCTATTGATATTCCACCATCATTTGTAGGAATGTCTTTATGGGTAAGAACTTTAAAATTCTTCTTCTTAAGTTCATTATAGGTATTATTAAGTATAAAGTTATTTTGAAATACCCCGCCACTTAGTGCAACTACATTAATATTAAAATCTAATCTGAGGAATTCACACATCTTTATAATATAGTTTACTATGGTTGAATGAAATCTTAAGGATATTTTTTCAATAGGAATTTTATTTTCTATATCTATAAGGACAGAGTTTATAATTTGGAGTGGAGAGAGAATATATGCTCCATTAATATCTTTAATATTAAAATCATATCCAATATCTAAGGTTTCTGTTTCTAAAATTGATTCTAGCATTATTGCAGCTTCTCCTTCAAAAGATGAAGTGTGACAAAGGTTAAGAAGTGATGCAACTCCATCAAATAATCTTCCCATACTAGAAGAAGGATAAGATTTTTTAGAATCAGAAAGTAATTTATATATAATATCATAAGTTTTTTTATAATTAGTATCTAAAACTCCTTTAGTCTTGTTTAAATCTATGTTGTACAGATATGATAGGGCAATTTTATAACCCTCTCTAAGGCTTGCATCTCCACCTAAGAATCTAATATAGTCTAAATGTCCAACCCTTTTATATTCTTTTAAATTACAAATGAAAAATTCACTTCCCCAAATAGAGTTGTCCTCCCCATATCCTGTTCCATCAAAGGCTACACCAATTACTTTTTCACTATATTTGTTATCTACCATGCAGCTTACTATATGAGCATGATGATGTTGCACTCCTAAAGTAGGTATATTTAAAGAACTTGCATATTTACTACTTTCATAATTAGGGTGTAAATCGTGAACAATTAATTTTGGATTTATTTCAAATAATTTTTTATAGTGTTCTATATTGCTTTTAAATCTTTCTAGGGATTCATAGTTAATTAGTTCTCCATTATGAGGTCCTTGGTATATATAATTTCCCTTAGAAATAGCAAAGGTGTTTTTCATGTCACCACCTACAGCAAGAATCTCTTTTGAATCTTTATAAAGAAGAGGGAGAGGGGCATATCCACGACTCCTTCTAATAATCATATTATCATAAGTGGTACATTTTATTATGGAGTCATCTAAGGGTAAAAATATATCTCTATCATTCATTAGGAAAAAGTCACAAAATTGTCTAAGGTTATCTATAGCTTTTTTATTTTCAAATTCTAAAGGAAGTCCAGATAGATTTCCTGACGTCATAATAAGAGAGTCTATATCAGTGGTCTGAAATATTAAAATTTGAAGGGGAGTAGATGGTAGCATGACTCCTAAATAATTATTATTTGGAGCAACTATATTAGGTAAGGAGTTATTCTGTTTTTTCTTTAAAATAACAATAGGACGTTCTTTACTTAATAAAAGTTGCTTTTCAGATTCGTTTACATAACAAAAATTTTCTATTGTTTGGATATCTCTCATCATAAGTGCAAAGGGCTTTGACTTCCTTACTTTTCTTTTTCTAAGCTCCATTACTGTATTTTCAGAGTAAGGAGTACAACAAAGATGAAAGCCTGATAAACTTTTTATTGCAAAGATAGAGCCTTCTTTTATCTTTTTACCAAAGAAATTTATAAGTTTTTTATTGTATTCCCATGAATTGATTTTTTCTTCCCATAATATTTCTTGGGTAATATCATTTCCTGAATTATCAGTTATAAAGATTCTAGGGCCACAGCTTGGACAACAATTAGGCTGTGCATGAAAGCGTCTATTACTCATAGTGGTATACTCTTTAAAACAATCTTTACATTGAGTAAAGTTAGACATTGTGGTTACTTTTCTATCATAAGGAACTTTTTTTATAATTGAAAACCTAGGACCACAATTAGTGCAATTAGTAAATGGATAAAAATATCTCTTATTATGTGGATCTAAAATATCAGTTGTACAATTTTCGCAAGTACATATATCAGGTGATATAAAAATTTGGGTTTCACAAGCATGTAGGCTTTCTTTAATTTCAAATGAAGTTAAGTTATAGTTTTTATCATCCTTAATAGAAAAGGATTCAATTCTAGATAATTCTGGAGGGGAGGTTTTTATTTGATTTATGAAAGATGAGGTACTTTCTTTATGACCTTCAATATGTATTTCCACACCATTACTATCATTTAAAACCCATCCATTTAAACTGAATTTTTTTGCAAGATTATATATATATGGCCTAAAGCCTACCCCTTGGACTATTCCGGTAATTTTTATTAAATGTGAACAAACCATTGTAGAACACCACCTTAATACGAATTGTTAATATAAATTTTACCATGTAAATATGAATTTTTTGTGAACAAATAAGTTCTCTATACAGAAAATGAAAAAAATGTCGAAAAATATAAAGAGGGAGGTTTTTTTATGATTTCTAAAGATAAAAAAGTAAATAAAAATTTAAAGAGCTTTAGAGGGCAGATAATTAAATTATTAATTATATGTACCTTAATACCAATAGTAACATTAGGTATATCATCAATAATATTATTTAAAAATTCAAGTGATAATGAATTTAAGAAGAGTGCTAAAAGTATTGATATGGGTGTAGAACAATTGGTTAATGAAAAGTTTGACGGAATTCAAAACATAATGAATATTGTTATAAAAAGATTAGATACATATTCAAGTAAAGAAGAGTTAGAAAAAGACCTTATACTATTAGCAGAAGGGGATAAAGATATTAAATCTACATTTATTTATGAAACTAAAAGTAAGACAACATTAATTTATCCACATGTTGAAATACCTACGAATCTTGATTCAACAACAAGAGAGTGGTATATAAAAGCAAAAGAGGCAAATGGACAGTTAGGAGTGTCTAATGTATATAAGGATATTGTAACTGGAAAGAATATGGTTACCTTATCTAAAGCTCTAATAATAAATGGAGAGGTCCAAGTTGTTTTGGGCGTAGATTTTGATATTGAAAGTATTGCAAATGCTTTGGGAAATATTACTTTTGGTGATAATGGTATATGTAGTATCATTGATGCTAATGGAATAACAATTGCTCATCCTAATAAAGAGTATATTGGAAATAGTGATATTTCTGAAAGTGAAGTGTGGGAAACTATAAAAAATGAGGATAGTGGATTAGTTAAAGGAAAAGCTGGATCAGAAATTATATATAATTTTGGTTTTACAACTTCAGATATTACAGGATGGAAAGTGATGCTTGAAGTTCCAAGTGCTGATTTAACAGAAAATATAAAGGAGTTTATTACTACAATTATTATTACTATAATTGTGGTTTTTGGTATAGTAACTACATTAGGAAGTATATATTCAAAAAGAATAGATAAATCTATAAAAATTATTAAAGATGGAGTTAATAAAGCTTCTGAAGGTGATTTTTCAGAAGAAATATTTTTATCAACAGGAGATGAGCTTGAGGAACTAGCAGATAGTTTCAATATTATGCAATATAAGATATCAGATTTAATTGGAAAGGTACAGTCTTCAATTATTGATGTGTCTGATTCAGCTATTAATATATCAGAAATGAGTAATGATGTTGCTTTAGCTATTGGAGAGGTTGCTAATACTGCAGAGGAAATATCAAAAGGTACAATGGAATCTGCAGAGAGTTTGACAAATGTATCTTGTAACTTAGACGGTGTTTCTCAAGATATTAATAATATAGATAAAGAAGCTAAGGATATTAATAATAAAGCTATAGAAGCAAATGCTTTGGGAGAAGATGGAATAAATATTATAAATGTTGTAATGAGTAAAACAACAGAGACTAAAGAGAGTGCGATGGAAGTTAGTAAAGTTATTTCTTTAGTATCTGAAAGTGTAAGTAAGATTGCGGTAATGAATCAAACAATATCCCAAATAACTGAACAAACTAATCTTCTTGCTTTAAATGCAGCTATAGAAGCAGCTAGAGCTGGAGAGGCTGGAAAAGGCTTTGCTGTAGTTGCCGAAGAGATAAGAAAGCTTGCAGAAGAAACATCAAAATCAGCAAAAGAGATAAATGGAATAGTTCAAGAAGTATCGTTAAAAGTTAATGTAGCAGTAGATACAGTTAAAAATACTAATGAAACTGTGGAAAGCCAACAAAATGTTATCTTAGATGCTGAAAAAATATTTAAGAATATTATTAGTTCTGTTAAGGAGCTTACAAGTAAGGTTTATAATATAGCAAATGCTTTGGATGAAATAGGAGAAAAGAAAGATGATTTGGTAAATCAGGTACAGAATTTATCTGCAATAGCTGAGGAGACAGCAGCAGGAACAGAAGAAGTATCAGCTTCTTGTGAAGAAGTATCTGCATCTTCAGAAGAGTTTACTGCTTATGCAAGTAATCTGAAAGATTTAGGTAAGAATCTTGAAAATGAAGTAAAGGTATTTAAGTTAAAAAAGTAAGGAAGGGTTAACCCTTCCTTTTAATATCTTCTTCTACGTCTTGAACGACTATATCTCTTTCTATTATTGATAATCTTAATTATAAGAACTATTAAGATTACTACTATAACAATTGCAAGGATAATAGCAAGGTATACAAGCATATTAGCCTTTATAAGCTTAAATACTGTTAAATCACTGCTGCCCTTTACTTCTAAAGCTGAATCTAAAACTGTTGCACTTAAAGGAATATCGTTTTTAGAAGCAAGTTTCCAAGCGTTGTTGCTTTCTGGGTTTAGTGTTATTTTTAAGTTATTCACATTAAGCGAATTGTTATATAATTTCAAGTCTTCACTTAAAGTTACATTAGCTGTTATTGTTTTTGTTGGTCCAAAGAATCCAAATAATTTGTATTCAAGTTCAAGAGAACCAACCTCATCTCCAGCTTTTTTAATAACTTGTTTTTCAGCAGGATAACTATAGTCCATCATAGAATTTAAGTCTCTAAATCTAGCATCATTATCGTTTCTATCAGACTTTAATACTACACCAATAAGTTTACGTCCATTTCTTTCATATAGACCAGCAAAACATGTTCCGGCATCACCAGTAACACCTGTTTTACCACCTATGTTCCCATTTTTGCCTAATTCAGTATTTCTATTTTCTAATTGTATTATAGTATCTCCAGGTAAGGTAACTGTAGCATTTGAAAGTGCCATAGTTTCTCTTATCCATTCATTTTCATAAGCTTTCTTAGTTAAAATAGATAACTCATAAGCTGTAGAATAGTTTACATCTTTTCCTGTTACGGAATCTGGTAAACCATTAGGGTTTTCAAAGTGAGTATTTACTAATCCAAGCTCTTTTGCTTTGTCATTCATCATTTGAATGAATTTTTCTGAGGTTCCACCAACATGATCTGCAATCATATATGCAGCATCATTACCAGAGAATAATAAAAGTTCCTTCATAGCTGTATCAGCATCAATGGTATCTCCTACCTTGAATGATTTACCATAAGGAAGCATTTGTTCACTTTGCATAGTATATGGTGGTTGTGCTAAAGCTGTTTCTGTATATACTATTTGGTCTGTTTTTTTTGCGTTTTCTGCAAAAAGCAATGCTGTCATTAGCTTAGTTGTACTAGCTAAATACATTTTTTCATTACCATTTTTTTCGTAAATTACTTCTCCGGTATCATAATCAACAACGACTCCAGCTTTTGAAATAATTTCTGGCGTATTAACTTTTTCTGTGGCATGGACCTTACTAGCAAAAGGTGCTAATAAAGATATGGAAAGAGCTAATGCCAATGTTTTTAACGTCTTTCTTTTTGTCACGGTTCATCTCCCCATCTCTTAAAAATAATATGTCTGAAAACAGTTTTAGTATATCATTTATGTATTTTAATAACAATATGTAAAATGACAATATTCTCAATTTCCTATTAATTACTTAAATATAAAATCTTAAAAATGCCAACACTAAGGGTAAATGAAGTAGGAGGTGGAAAAATGAAGAAACTAAAAGGATTTATATTAATTATATTAAGTTTTTTATGTGTACCATTTTGTAATTATAAGGTGGATGCAGTAGAAGGAGAGAAGTTAGTTTATTTAACTTTTGATGATGGGCCTTCACCTAATAATACAAATAGAATATTAAATGTTTTAAAGAAAAATGATGTGAAAGCATCTTTCTTTGTTGTTGGAAAGAATGTTGAAATGTTTCCGGAGATTGTAAAAAAAATGGACAAGAATAATATGGATATATATCCACATTGCAACAATCATATTTATAAAGAACTATATAGTTCCCAAGATTTTTATTTTAATGATTTAAGCAAATGTCAGGAATCTATTAACAAAGTTACTGGCAAAAATGTTGGGTGTACATTTGTAAGGATGCCGGGAGGGTCGGATAACTTAGTTGGAGATAGAGAGGTTCTAGCTAGTATAAGGAATAAGCTTTTAAAAAAGGGAGTTGATTATGTAGATTGGAACGTTGATTCTGGTGATGCTACAGCCATAAGAGTAGCAGCTGATATAATAGAGGGTAACGTTAATTCTGGGGGCTGCAAATATCAAGTTGAAGTTCTTTTGATGCATGACTTAGATAATAAGAATACTACAACTGAAGCTTTAGAAACTATAATTAATGAGTATAAAGTAATGGGATATAAATTTAAAACTTTAAGTGAGATGGAGCCCTGGGAAAAACAATACTTAGAGAATATAAGAGTTATTAATAGAAGGTAGGTAAATAATAATATATATTTATAAAAATATATAAATACGTAAATATAAAAACATAAAAATATATAAATAAGTGAAAAAGCTTAACTATAATATAGAGAGTCAAAGAGTTAATAGAGTTATAAAGAATAGATAGAATAGAAAGAACTCTGCCAAGTTAGCAGAGCTCTTTCTATTCTTTAAATCTATTTATGATATGTTCCTTAGCTTTTAATTCAAAAGTATCATCAAGCTTTTTTAGCTCAACAGAACCATATTTTTTTTCTAAAGCAATCTTTAAAAATCTATCTGCAAGCTCAGGATTTTTTGAAAGTAATGATCCGTGGAAATAAGTACAGAAAGTATTTTTATAGATGCATCCTTCGTAACCATCTTCACCATTGTTTCCGTATCCATGAATACACTTCCCAAGTGGTTTTAATCCGTTTATAAATGTTCTTCCTGAGTGATTTTCAAAACCAACATAGGTTTCATCAAAATCTTCATTGTATATTACGGTGTTTCCAATAAGTCTCTTTTCTCCACCTTCAGTATAGATATCTAATATACCTAATCCCTGAAGTTTTTCTCCATTAGGAGAAATATAGTGCTTTCCTAGAAGTTGATATCCGCCACATATAGCAAGAAGAACTTTATCCTCTTCTATATATTGTCTTAGAACTTCTTCTTTGTTGTTTTTAAGGTCTTCAGAAACAATTGATTGTTCATAGTCTTGACCTCCTCCAAAGAAAACTATATCTATTTCGTCTTTATTGAATTTATCATTTAAAGAAACATCAACTACATTAACCTTTATTCCTCTTTCTTCAGCTCTATGTTTCAACACAAGAATGTTACCAACATCTCCATAAACATTTAAAAGATCAGGATAAAGATGACAAATATTTAATTCCATAATTCCACTCCTTTTTACTACCAAAGCTTTTTAATATAGCCTTTTGAGTGTAGATATTTTCTGTAATTAATCATGGCTGTATAAGTAGCTAATATATAAATTCTATTAGTGCTACTATTTTTAATTTTTTCTGTTAATGCTTCATAATTTTCTTCTAGAATAAATTTTTCTGAATTAAGTCCAGCCACTTTTAATCTAACTGCCATATCATACAATCTTATTCCTGAAACAAATACATCTTTTATAGGAAGTTCTTTTAATCTTTCAAAATCAACATCCCAAATCCAAGAAACATCAGTTCCATCAGCATAATTATCATTAAGCATAAATAGAGTAGAGAAGTCTTCTTTATTTAAACAAAGTGTGTCTATAGCTTGGTTATATCCAGCAGGATTCTTAACAAGTATTATTTTTACTTGCTTATTATCTATATTTATTTCTTCTTGCCTACCAAAGCTAGAATCTTGTTTTCCAAGGGAAGATTTTATTGAGTCTTCATCAATTCCCATTTCTTTGGCTATTGAATATGCACAAAGACCATTGTAAATATTATAGATTCCTGATTGACTAATAGTTATTTCATCATTATTAATAAGTACTTTAGATGAATTAGGGTTTAATTCTAAAATTTCATTTACAGAATATTTAAGATCAGCTCTTTTATAGCCACATTCTGAGCAGTAGAAATCTCCTAGATGATTATATGTTATAAAGTTATATTGATATGGAGCCTTACAAACTTTACAGAACTTTGCATCAGCATTAACATCAATAGTATTATCCTTTTTTACCCCTACATTAAAACCATAGTATATAGTTTCATTTGGTACAGGTAATTTACCAAATAAAGAATCATCACCATTTAAAACTAATTTAGATAATGGAACTTTTTCAACACCCTCTAAGATTTTTGAAAGAGTAGTATAAACTTCACCATATCTATCTAATTGGTCTCTAAATAGATTAGTAATAGTTATAATTTCAGGGGTTATGTATTCCGTTACAAATTTTAGATTAGCTTCATCTACTTCAATAATGGCATAGCTATCATGATTTTTTTTGAAAAAGCTATAATTATCTATAAAGCAAGCAACTATTCCTCTAAATAGATTAGCTCCTGTATTATTTGTAATTACTGTATGTCCATTTGCCTTAAATATATTAGTAATCATACTTGTAGTAGTAGTTTTACCATTAGTTCCAGTTACAAGTATAACTTTATATCCTTTAGCAACCTTTTTTAATATTTCTTTATCAAATTTTAATGCTACAGTACCTGGAAAGGTGCTTCCCCCTTTTAGAAGGTTTTTAGATATAAATAATGTAATTTTACCAGCTAAAATACTTAAAATAGACTTAATATTAATATTGCTCACCACCTTAAATGCTTACTATGTAGTATGTCCTTAAAAGCTTAATTGTAAACTTTGAAAATAAGTATAGCATAAACTTATAATATTTTGTAGAAGATTATAAGATAAAAGAGATATTTTGTGTGGTATTTACAATTATTTGTAGTAGATTTTTTATATTGTAAATGTTAGAATAATACATATGTAAACCTTGTGTATAAGTGAAAAGGTGGGTGCAGTATGGAAAAAGTGTTAAAAGGAATTAAAAATAGTTTTGGAAAAATAGGGACAGCCTATAAGAAGTTTTCAGAAAAAGATGCGAGAATAGATACTATAATAACTATATCAGGGGTAATGTTGTTTGCCTTTTTAGTTATGTTTACTTGTCAAAAAATAATGGGTGCTAATGCAGTTAGCATAGCTACTAATAAAGCTGAAGCTAGTTTTTTTGAAGGGGATTATGATGCAGCAATCGCAGAATATGAAAAACTACAAGAAGATGACGAGTGGCCTATTTATACAACTAAGATTGCAGAGATTTATTCGGTAAAGGGAGATTATGAGAAGTCAAACTCTTTATTAGAACAATCATATCAAAAAAGAAATGAACTTATCAATGAGAATGGCAAGAGCAAATATAATGATGTAGACGGTGAACTTGGAAATCTTATAGCACTTACTTTCCTTATGAATGGAGAAAAGGAAAAGGCCTTAGAATATGGTGAGATGTTCATGAAAGAAAATGCATTAGATAAGTCTATTCAAAGAACAATGTTTACAATATATATGGTAAATGGACAAAGAGATAAAGCTAACAATATAATCAAAGAGTATGATGTTGATGAAGAATCTTCTTATGACTTAGCATTATATGCAAGAATGAATATGTTAGTAGATGATTGGGATAAAGGTTATGAGATATTAAAGGATGCTTGGTATAAAAATAAAGATGAAATAAAAGTATATGATGTTATAGCTCAAATTTCATCTTATGATAGAGATGCTGTAATTATGAAGCTGACAGAGTTATCAGAAGCAAATCCAGATGAAGTATGTTACAAAGTTTGGCTTGCAAAGTGTTACTCAATGCTTGAAGAAACTACTAATGAAGCAAATACTTTAGTACAAGAACTAGAAGGGAAAGATGTTGGTAATGTAGTTTTTAAGACTATAATTGCAAAGATTGATCAACACTTAGGAAATAATGAAGAGGCAGAAAGAATATTAAATGCAGTAATAGAGAATGATGAAAATTCATATTTTGGTTATCATACAGCAGCTTGGTATTACTTTGATTTAGGAGATTATGATAAGGCTTTTGAGTTATGTAAACAAAGTATTTTAGAAAATAAAGATTATCCTGATAATTACGGATTCTTAATACCAGAAATTATGATAGCAAAAGAACAAAGTGAAATAGCAGAACCTTATTTAAGAATGGCTATTGAAAAAGAACCTTTTAATTACAATATATTATTAAAAATAGCTGATTATTATTCATATAATACTCAAGATAAGGGTAAAGCTTATGAGTATTATAATTTAGCTTCATTAGTTAAGCCAAATGATGCTGAAATTTTATACAATATGGCCAACATAAAAATAGAAGATGGAAAGAATAGTGAAGCTATAGAGTTATTAAAGCAATGTACTAAATTAGATGAACAATCTACAAAATATTTTAGAACCCTAGGAACTGTATATTTAAATGAAGGAAAAACAGATGAAGCTATAGCTGCAATTAGATCTGCTTATTCAGTAGATAAGAGTGATCTTAAGACATTAAATAATGCAGGAGTCTTCTATATTGCAATGGAAGGTGAAATTGAAAGAGGTATGGTTAATATAAAAGCAGCGTATGATGGATTAACTAATTCAGTAGATACCGAAACAAGAAATGTTATATCTGAGAATTACCAAAAGGCAAAGACCCTATATGATGCTTATAATAAGGAAGATGGATCAAAATTAACAGTACCAGACTTTACATTATTCTATTAAGAAAAGTTAGAGAGAATAATTATAGATGAGGGAGAGAAATTGCTTTGCGATTTCTCTCTTTTCTTATAGTGGCAAATTCCTATAATGAAAGTTTTTTCTTTTTTACTCTTAATTAGTTAATTAGAATCTTTGCCTAATTGTAGAAAAAATAATATAATAATAATATATTAACTAAAGAAAATTATAGGAGGGGTATTTTATGTATCCAATTAAGTTTGAAAATCTGTATTATGAGAGGATATGGGGAGGTAGAGACCTAGAAAAGTTTAGGGATAATGTTCCAGAAGGATGTATAGGAGAAAGCTGGGATATTGCTTGCCATAGAAATGGAACAGGAGTTATAGAAAATGGAGAACTTAAGGGATTATCATTTAAAGAACTTATAGATAAATATGGAGAAGAAGTTGTAGGAAAAAAAATTAGCAAGGATAATTTTCCGTTACTAATTAAGCTTATTAATTCAAAGGATAAATTATCTGTTCAAGTACATCCAGATGATAAGTATGCAAAAGAAGCAGAGAATGACTTGGGAAAAACTGAAGCGTGGTATGTTGTAGATGCAGAAGAAGGAGCATCACTTATTGTAGGAACTAAGGATTGTGACAAGGAAATTTTTAAGAAGGCTATAGAAGATGGTTGTTTAGAACCATATTTAAATAAGATACCAGTTAAAAAAGGTGATATGTTTTATGTACAAAGTGGTTTAGTACATGCCATATGTGAAGGGGTAACAATAGCAGAAATCCAACAAAGTAGTGATACAACATACAGAGTATATGACTATAATAGAGGAAGAGAAATACACGTTAAAAAAGCTCTAGATGTAATTAATTTTGATTTAAAGTGTGAAAATAGTAAAGGTATCACAATTCATGAAGAAGGCTTTGATAAAACAATTTTATGTTTAAGTGAATTTTTTGCAATTGAAAAGTATGAAGTTAAAAGTAAGGCTATAGAAAATAGTGACTTAGATAGATTTTTCTTATTCACTTGTGTGGAAGGTAATGGTAAGATAGTATCTTCAGGAAATGAATTAGAAATAAAGCTTGGAGATAGTATCTTAATACCTGCAAGCCTTGGAAAGTATACTTTAGAGGGGAATTTTACTTTGTTAAAGAGTTATGTTCCTGATTTAGAAGTAGAAAAATCCAAAATATTAAGTAATGTAATTAAGTAAAGTGGACGATAAGAAACTAGGAGTGTAATTGCTCTTAGTTTCTTTTTTAAAAGGTGGGAATACAATGGCAAATAAAAATAAGTTTAAATTAGTAAAGGTTATACTTTTTGCCTTAATAATTATTGTTTGTGCTACTCTTTATTTCAAAAATTTTAGTAATAACAAGGGATTAAGAGTTATAGAATGGGATAATATTTATAATGATAATAACATTACATTGTTTTACCAAGATATTGAGGAGAAGCCTAATTCTATAAAAAAATTGGATAATGTTTATAGCGTAAGTAAAATAGTTAATAACAATAAAAGTGAATTAGAAAAGGCATTACAAACTGTAGATATATTAAAGAGTATCATTGAATATGATGATGTAGATAGTTCTGTTGCTAAAGATGGATATGGTATCTTAGATGAAAAGGGTGGCAATAAAAAGGTATCAGATAGAGATATGGCAATAATAGAACGAGATATTTTATTAGCAGCTGGATTTGTGGCCAGAGTTGGTGAATTTAGAAAAGAAACACCTCAGTTTCAAAAGAATCCTTCATATTATGTTGTTGAGTACTGGAGTAAAGAGGATAATAAGTGGATAATGTTGGATTTCAAGGATAAAGGGTATCTAGAAAAAGGTGGGGTGAAACTATCTTCTATTGAAGTTTTAGGAGAGAAGCTTAAGGACTTAACTTATATAGGGAATAGTTCTCAAAATGATTACAGAAAGAAGATATCTAAATACTTATCTTCATATACAGTTGCAATAGATAATACTATTTCAATGAAGAAAAGTAATAGCTATTTAACATACTGTAGTTCAGAAAAAGATATTGATATGAAGATTGAAAATGATTATTTTCCATCAACAATTTTTACAACAGAAAAGACATTGTTTACATTGTCACCTAGTACAAAGGCAAATGGCAAAGATAGTAGTACATATATAATACTAATGAGAAAGCCTATGGAATCTTCAAATAGTTATGTTTATGTTATTGGTGCATTCGAAAATGGAAGTACAATAAAAGATTACTATTTAAGAATTAATGATGGTGAAATGAAGAAGATAGATAGATATGAAGAAGTTGAATTAGTAGAAGGAACAAATAAAATAGAATTATCTAAGGATGGAGTAAATATACTTAAAAGGATAGTAGTAGAGAGGGATAAATAATCTTAATAATTTATTAAGTTAATAGACAAGTAGTTTTGGGTTAAGTATAATAAAAATCGGAGTTAAAAAGAAAGTGAGTGTGATATGAGTGGGGTTAGACTTAATATTTATTTTGAAATCAATAATTATTGCAATTGTTGAGGGGCTAACAGAATTTATTCCAGTATCATCTACAGGACATATGATCTTAGTAGGAAGTGCTATAAATTTCCGTAGTGCGTCTCCACAATTTGCAGAGATGTTCGAAGTAGTTATTCAACTTGGAGCTATTTTAGCTGTAGTTGTGCTTTACTGGATAAAAATTAAGGATAGTGTAATAGAATTTTTCCAATATATTTTTACAGGTGGTAAAAAAGGAAAAGTAGGATTTAGATTTGGAATTAATGTTATAGTAGCATCAATACCAGCAGGTATAATCGGGATGTTATTTTATGATAACATTAAGGCGTTATTTAGACCAGAAGCTGTAATTGTAGGATTTATAGTTGGTGGTATATTATTACTAGTAATTGAAGGGCTATTTAGAAATAAAAAGCATGCTATAAAAGATATAGATGAAATTACTCCTGGAAAGTCATTAATAGTAGGTTGTTTCCAAGTACTTTCAATGTGGCCAGGTATGTCAAGAAGTGCATCAACTATTATGGGAGGATGGATTGCAGGATTATCTACTCCTATAGCAGCAGAGTTTTCATTTTTCTTAGCAGTGCCAGCAATGATTGGTTCATCAGCAAAGGATTTATTTGAGTTTGATTATTCAATTATGAATACTACATTATGGATTGCTCTAGTATTAGGATTTATAGTGGCATTTGTTGTTTCTATAATAGTAATGAAGAAATTTATTGATTATTTAAAGAAAAAACCAATGAGAGTATTTGCTATATACAGAGTAGCAGCAGGGATATTATTAGCAGTATTAGTATTCACAAAGATAATAACGCTATCGTAAATATAAATCATAGGAGAGAAACCTCAATTAGAGGTTTCTCCTTTTTTATGTCTAGGAAATTATAAAATTTTAATTTGCTATAAATCAAAGGTATTATATTTTCATATTAAAAAATTATAAGGTCAAAGATAATAATTTTATGATTTCCTTACCTTAAGTACGAAGGGAATAGATATTTATTTTTCTGTGACTTGGAGCTTGCGACGGAACGAGAAAAATAAATATCTATGGACTATGCGACGGGACAAGCAAAATAAATATCCACTCCACCTTTTCTATATCTTTATTTTGTAAAAATTCTAAAAATTATAAAATTTACATTCAATTTTACTTTTCACTCATTTAAATTTATGTTATCATAAAATAAGTAAATGACATTTTCTTGTAATGCATTGTATGTAAACAATATCAAAAAGTGTCGTAAAGTAATAGTTTTTATATTTTTTTATTCTAAATTGTTTGAAAATAATGAATATAAAAACAATTACGATATAACGTGTGTGGTAGAGGGGGATATGAGAATGGAACAACAAATCAAAAAAATTGCCTTACTAACAGGTGGCGGAGATTGTCCTGGATTAAATGCAGTAATTAGAGCTGTAACAAGAACTGCAATATTAAATTATGGTATGGAGGTTATAGGCTATAAATTTGGATATAGAGGCCTATATAACAATGACTTCATTCCTCTAACATTAGAATCAGTATCAGGAATACTACATAGAGGAGGTACTATTCTATACAGTTCAAACAAGGACAACCTATTTGATTACCAAGTAGAAGAAAATGGTCAAATGGTAAAAAAAGATGTTTCAGATGTAGCTGTAGAAAATATGAAAAAAGAGGGTGTAGATGTTCTAGTTGTAATAGGTGGAGATGGAACCTTAACATCAGCTAGAGATTTTGCTAGAAAAGGAGTTAAAGTAATAGGAGTTCCAAAGACAATTGATAATGATTTAGCATCTACCGATGTTACATTTGGATTTAATACAGCAATAGATGTTGCTACTGGAGCTTTAGATAGACTTCATACAACTGCTGAATCACATCATAGAATTATGATTTGTGAGGTTATGGGAAGAGGTGCTGGTTGGATAGCATTAGAGTCTGGAATAGCAGGTTCTGCAGATGTTATTTTGCTACCAGAGATACCTTACGATATAAACAAAATTAAAGAAAAGGTTGAAGAGAGAAGAAAAGAGGGCAAACTATTTACTATTATAGTAGTAGCAGAAGGGGCTAAGCCTAAAGATGGTGAAGTCGTAGTTTCTAAGATTGTAGCAGATAGTCCAGATCCAATTAGACTTGGTGGAATTGGTAATAAGTTAGCTGATGATTTAGAAAAGATAATTCCAGATCATGAAGTAAGATGCACAGTGCTTGGTCATATCCAAAGAGGAGGAACTACTTCTACTTATGATAGAATTCTTTCGACTAGATATGGGGTAGCTGCTGTTGAGTTGATAAATGAAGGTAAGTTTGGTGATATGGTATGCTTAAAAGGAGATACAATATCTTCTGATAGTTTAGAAAATGTTATTGGACAAAAAACTAAGCAAGTATTGCCAGATGGAGAATTAGTTCAAGTTGCTAAAAAAATAGGAATTTCTTTTGGAGATTAGTTTAATATAAAAGGGATATGAAAGATTTTTATGAAACTCCCCTAATGGGGAGTTTCTGCAATACTTAATATTAATAATATTATATTTAATTTGTATCTTCAAAATTTTCTGAAAATATGATATACTTTTCCTAGGGACAGTTAATTTTTAGAAGCTGGAGGGTATTATGAAAGAGATAAAGAGATATTTAGAATCAAGAATAGGAACTTACGGATTTTTCTTTGAAGATCTATCGAGCGGATTCATTTATGGGTATAATGAAAACGTTCAAATGGTTGCTGCAGGGTGCATGAAACTTCCTATAGCAGTTTCTCTTATAAAAGCTGTTGAAGATAAAAAGGTAGATTTCATGGATAAAATCAAAATAGAAAAAGAAGATAAAGTTTATGGAACTGGTATAATCCATGAATTTAATGAGAGAGAGTATACAATATTTGAATTGTTAGTAGCAATGCTTATACAAAGTGATAATACTGCAGCCAATAAGATAATTGATATAATTGGAATGGATAATATTAATTCAAACATAAAAGAAATGGGATTAAAAAACACTATTCTTAACAGAAAGACTAGCGATGAAAGACAATCTAAAGATGGTGTGGAAAATATAACAAGCGCATATGATCTTTCTAAGATATGGAAGCATCTACATAATGCGACTTATCTAAATAGAGATAATAGTACTATGCTAATAGATATATTAAGAAGGCAACAAATTAAGAATAAGCTTGCTTTATATATACCAGATGATTTGAAGTATGAAATTTCAAGTAAAACTGGTGATAAGAAAGGTGTTGAAAATGATACAGCATTAATACAATTACCTAAGGGGAATTTTGTATTTACTGTATTATCAACTTCCGTTCCTAATAGTGTATATGGAACAGTAACTTTGGCTAAGTGCGGTAAAATGATGTGGGACAATGTCATGAATAATTGGCATTGAAAACATAAATAGCTCTACCTGTGGGTTAGGTAGGGGTTCAACTATGGTAAATGATAGGATGAGGGTAAAAGAAGAATGTATCAAAGTAAATTTTGATACATTCTTCTTTTTATAATTATATTTAGTTTTTACATATCACTAATAATAAATGTTAATACTTCTTAATATAGAGTTAAAGTTTAGGAGCTTTTTATGAAGAAATTAATAAGACCTTTAATGATTTTTTTAGTATTAATTTTATTTTGTGATGGAACTAAAGCGTATGCGCTTCCTTTAGGGGGTGAGGATATTAATGATGTAGAAAAGCAGATAAGAATAATAGGTATTAACCCAAACTATAGTAATAATATAATAACTTACATGAAAAACTTAAGTTTATCTAGGGAAGAATTATTAGTAATTGAAAAAGACTGCACTGAAGTTATAAACTTAATCCATGGGAAAAACTTTATAAGTGATTTATCTTTATCTGAAATGTATTACTTCTATAAAACATTATCATCTATAATAAATAATTTAAATATGGGTTTTAGTATTAATATATTTAATAAAAGTATAACTATTAAAAATATAAGTAATGGTGATATTTTAATGAAAGGAAGTATAAAAGAAGTTGGGGGATATATAGAGAATGTAAAAAGGAATAATTCTATTATGGACATAGTTAATATTTTAGATAGAATTGAATTTAAAGTTCTAGGAGAAAATAGTGGCTTTTCCAATAAAGTTCTTAATTCTAATATTCCGGACTTTGCTATTAATGTGATAAATGAATTTGAATGGGTACTAAATTTTTAGTACCTTTTTGTTTTGTTTTTTATTTGCTGATATAATAGGGGTAATATTTTAATAATATGGGGGCGTAGTATGATAAATGAAGTGATAAATGGAATTAAACCATTATATAAAGATAAAATTGAAGAAGCGAAAATAAGAGTTGATTCCTTAGCAAAGCCTTTAGGAAGTTTAGGAAGACTTGAGGATTTAGCAATACAGATTTCAGGCATAACAGGAAATATAAAGAATTCCATAAAAAATAAAGGTATTATTATTATGAGTGCTGATAATGGAGTGGTTGAAGAAGGGGTAGCCTCCTCTCCACAATATGTAACTTTGGCCCAAACAAAGAATTTTATTAGGGGCAAAACTGGAGTTTGTGCAATAGGTAAAACAAATGATACAAAGTTAATTGTTGTAGATATAGGAATAAATTCTGATGAAAAAATAACTGGGGTTGTAGATAAAAAAATATCTAAAGGAACTAGAAATATATATAAAGAAAATGCTATGAGCTATGAAGAAGCTAAAAGGGGAATTGAAATAGGAATTGAGATGGCTAAAAAAGCTAAGGATGAAGGCTTTGATATAATTGGTATTGGTGAAATGGGAATAGGTAACACTACAACATCTGCAGCAGTTTTAATGTGTTTGATTGACTGTGAAGTTGATAAAGTAGTTGGTAAAGGTGCTGGGGTTACTGAGGAGGCCTTTAATAAGAAAAAGCTAGTGGTCAAAACTGCTGTTGAAAGTAAGGATATAAATAGAATGGACCCAATGGATATAATATCAAAGGTTGGAGGGTACGATATAGCTGGAATGACAGGAGTGTTTTTAGGAGCTGCATATTATAGAATACCTGTTGTTATTGATGGCTTTATTTCAGTTGTATCAGCCCTTCTAGCATCAAGGCTTAATCCTATTGTAAAGGAATATCTTATACCTTCTCATAAGTCTAAAGAAATAGGATATAATTTAGCTATAGAGGAGTTAGGACTTGAGCCAATGCTTAATTTGGGAATGAGACTTGGAGAAGGTAGTGGCTGTCCAATAGCATTTTCTGTAGTGGAGTTTGCATTGTCTATGATGAATAATATGGCAACCTTTGAAGAAGGGGAAATTGATAATTCTTATCTTGAAAAAATAAAAGGAGAAGAAAATTATATAGTATGATAATATTTGTTGTTGGCGGGTCTAAAAGCCAAAAGTCCAATTATGGAGAGCTTATTGCAGAGAAGGTATTTAATAAAGGAAATTTATATTATCTAGCTACCATGAAGCCTTATGATGATGAGGATTCAAAAAGAATAGAGGAACATATAAAAAATAGAAGTGGACATGGCTATATAACAATAGAAGTTCCAAGGAATATTAGTAGTGTTTTACCAATGCTAAGTAAGGATGATACAGTATTACTTGATAGTATTACATCTCTTGTTACTAATGAGATGTTTAATAATAAACAGGTTGTGAAAAATGTTAAAGATAAAATTATAACAGAAGTGAATGCAATCTCTAAGAAGGTTTCTAATTTAGTTATTGTATCAGATTATGTATTTAGCGATGGAATTAGGTATGATGATTTTACAGAGGATTTTAGAAAAGAACTTGGTATTATAAATTGTGAAATAGCTAAGATGTCACAGGTTGTAATAGAGAGTTCCTTTGGAAATATTATAGTACATAAAGGTAAGGAAAGGATTAATAATGAAGAACTTATTGAATGCATTTAATATGGCAATTAGTATGTTTACAGTAATACCATTGCCTAAATATATATGGGAAGAAAAATCTGCAAAGTATATGATGAGAATATATCCATTTGTAGGATTTATAGTAGGGCTTATATGGTATGGGGGAGGAGTACTTCTTAAGTATTTTGATATAAGCTTAATGATGTCAACAGGTATTTTATTAACTCTTCCTTTTATAGTTACAGGTTTTATACATCTAGATGGATTTATGGATGTTTGTGATGCACTCCTTTCTAGAAAATCTAAAGAGGATAAGCTGAAAATTTTAAAGGATTCTAGAGTTGGTGCCTTTGCTGTTATAGCTTTAGGTCTTTTGTTTATTATGGATTTTGCAGGAATTTACACTGCATTAGAAAAGGATTTTAATTTAATTGCTCTTATATTAATACCTATAATATCTAGGACTATAGCAGCATACTTTATTATCTCTAATGAGCCTTTAGGGGAAAGCTATTATGGAAATCTCTTTAAAAATGGGACAGGAAAAATAGACAAGATAACCCTAGGGATAACTTTTATAACTATATTAATTTTGAGTTATTTCTTAGGAAATAAATATATAATAATGCCATTAGTTATGGGAGTTGTAGGGTTAATTCTTTTAAAAAATTGCAAAAAAGAACTTGATGGAATTAATGGAGATGTAGCTGGATATATTCTTGTATTAACTGAATTATTTGGGATTTTAGTTTTAGCTGTTATATAAGGAGAAGGATATGGAACTATATTTTGGTGGAGCCTATAACGGTAAGCTTAGGCTTATAAAGGAAAAGTTTAATATAGATGAGAATGATATATTCTTCTGTGGAGAAGGTGAAATAGACTTTTCAAAGAAGGTTATATGTGGAATTCATATGTTTATTTATAATGAAGTAATTAATGGTAGAGATGCAATGGAGTTTTTTAAGAAAAATATAGAAGTATTTAAGGATAAAATAATTATTTCAGATGATTTATCATCTGGTATAGTACCTCTAAAAAAAGAGGATAGAAAGTGGAGAGAGGAAACAGGAAAAGTGCTACAATTTTTAACTAGTAAAAGTAATAAGGTTACAAGGGTATTTTGTGGTCTTCCTATGGTTTTGAAGGATGAATAAGATGGTTTTGTATTTAATAAGACATGGAAAAACCTTATGCAATGAAAGAAGATTGTATTGTGGTAAGTCAGATGTTTCATTGAGTGAATTAGGATATAAGGAGATCATTGAATTAAAATCTACTGTAGATTATCCAAAATGCAGGTTAAATTATACAAGTGGTGCTAAAAGGGCAAATGAAACTTTTGAAATTCTTTTTCCAAATTCAAAATACGCAAAGAAGAATGATTTTTTTGAATATAATTTTGGAGATTTTGAGATGAAGTCCTATGAGATGCTAAAGGATAATAGTGATTATATAGCTTGGATTATGGATGAAAGTAAAAAGGTAAAATGTCCAAATGGCGAGTGTAAAGAAGAGTTCTATAGAAGAATTAGTAAGGCTCTAAGGAAACTTTTTAGGGAAGTTATAGAAAAAGGTGAAGATGAAGCTTTACTTATTTGCCATGGTGGTGTAATAGGTACCTTACTTGAATTATTCTGCAAATCCTCAAAGGATTTTTATACAATGCAACCTAGTTGTGGTAGGGGATATAAGTTAGAGGTTAAAGTTGATAAAGATATAGAAATAAAAATACTAGGGGAGATTTAAGAAATGTTATCATATACCATAGGTTTAGTGTTAGATTTTATAATAGGAGATCCTAATAATCCTTTTCATCCAGTAAGAATAATAGGAGCTTTAGGTATTAAGCTTGAAAATATAACAAGAAGAGTATTTAAGAACTTAAAAATATCTGGATTTGTAACATGGTTAGGAGTTATATTAATAACTTTTTTAGTTAATTCATTAATAGTTAGGCTTGCTTTTAGTATAAGCAATATATTTGGAATTATTATTGAAGGAATATTATTATATTTTTGTATATCTTTTAAGGGGTTAAAGGTAGAAGGATTAAAGGTAATTAAAGTTTTAGAATCAGGTGATATTGAAGGGGCAAGGAAGCAGCTATCCTACATAGTAGGAAGAGATACTGAAGCTCTAGATGAAGAAGGAATTATTAGAGCTGTAATTGAAACAGTAGCTGAAAATACATCAGATGGAATAATAGCTCCACTATTATTTGGAGCTTTAGGTGGTGCACCTCTTGCTATGACATATAAAGCAGTTAATACTTGTGATTCAATGTTTGGATATAAGAATGATAAGTACATAGATTTTGGGCTTGTATCTGCAAAGATGGATGATCTATTTAATTATATTCCAGCAAGACTTACAGGATATTTAGTTATTTTTGCTGCATTTATATTGGGACTAGATTATAAAAATAGCTATAGAATTTATAAGAGAGATAGATATAATCATACTAGTCCTAATAGTGCTCATCCAGAATCAGCTGTTGCAGGAGCTTTAGGAATAAGACTTGGAGGAGCAAATTATTACTTTGGTAAGATTGTAGAAAAGCCAACAATAGGTGATAAGAATAAAGTAATAGAAATTTCAGATTTATATAAGACAAATAATATTTTATTAGTAGTTACTTTATTAGGATTTAGTGTTGGACTTATTATAATAGTTCTTGGAGGGTTACTATAATGAACTTAGGACACGGTGGAAATGTAGAAGAGATATGTAGAAGATATAATATTTGTGAAAAAGATATTATAGATTTTTCTGCTAATATAAATCCTTTAGGAATTTCTAAGAAAGTTAAGGAAGAAATGATTAAATCTTTAGACAGAATAGAAAGATATCCAGATATAACTTATCATGATTTGAGAATAGGTATTTCTCAATATGAAGGTATTGATTATAATAACATACTGTTAGGTAATGGAGCAGCTGAGGTTATATTTAATGTAATTAGAGGGCTAAAGCCTAAAAAGGTTCTTCTTCCAGCTCCAACCTTTTCTGAATATGAAGATGGTATAAGGGCTATTAATGGAGAAATAGTTTATTATAAATTAAATAGGGAAAATTTTAAGTTAGATGATGGATTTTTAGAAGCTATAGATAAAAGTATGGATATGCTTTTCATCTGTAACCCGAATAATCCAACAGGGCAGTTAGTATCTAAGGAGTTTTTAATTAAAGTGTTAAATAAATCTTCCGATACTAAGGTTGTTATAGATGAGTCATTCTTAGATTTTATAGAAGATAAAAGTAGATACTCTTTAATAGACATGTGTAAAGATTATGAAAATCTTATTATAGTTAAGTCTCTTACAAAGTTTTTTAGTTTTCCTGGCATAAGAGTAGGTTATGGAATTACAGGAAACGCTGAATTTATTAGAAAGATTAACAAGGTTTCTGTGCCATGGTCTATAAATACAGTTGCTTCAACTGGAGCAATAGTCGCGTTGAAAGAAAGAGAATACCAGAAAAATTCAATAGATTTTATAAAAAATGAAAAAGTATTTTTATATAATGAGTTATGCATGTTTAAAGAATTAGAGGTCTTTGAGGGGGCAGTTAACTTTATATTTTTTAAAACTAGAACAGATATTAATTTAAAAGAAGAACTTATTAAGTATGGAATAATTATAAGAAGCTGTAGTAATTATATAGGGTTAGGTCTTGATTACTATAGGGTTGCTGTAAGAACTAGAGAGCAAAATGAAAAACTTATATATGCTCTAAGAAAGGTATTTAATAAATGAAAGAAATCTTGATTATATTAGACGGATTTATGGAGGAGTGTCTTGAGGGACATTCCTTTAAAAAACTTCTTTTTGGAGACATGAAGTTAAATTATGATGAAAGGAAAGAAGACTTTTCAGTGGAAGGAAAGGATTTAGATAGTTTAAACTGTATTTTTAAAATGCTTGGTTACGATAGTTCTAAGGTAGATATCGGAGAAAGGGCTTTTTATGAAGCTTTAAATAGGGGGATAAAAATAAAAGATGAAGAGGGAATTTATAGGTGCAATATAATTAAGGTTAATAATGGAATATTAGAAGACTTTACTGGTGGAGATTTAGATAAAAATATAGGAGAAGTTTTAAAAGAATTTAAAATAGAAGGTGGATATCTTTATCCGTGTTACCAATATAAGAATTTACTTCTTTTAAATGAGATTATACATGAAAAGCTTAATCCACCACATTTTAGTGTGGGGAAAAAAATAGAAGAAATCATGCCTAAAAATAAAAGATTAAGGAATATAATTAATTATTCCTATGAATTTTTCAAAGATAGAAGTTTAGAAGGGTTAATGCTTTGGCCTTGGGGGGCTTCGGGTGAAGTTAAATTGAAGAAGTATAATAAGGAATCAGTGCTAATTGGAGGGATAGATTTAATTTGTGGTATGGGAAAGGCTTTAGGAATGATAGTTGTCCAACCTAAAGGAGCTACAGGGGAGTGGGACAGTGCATTGCATAATAAGCTAGAAGGTGTATTAGAATATATTTCAACGGCTAATAATATTATTGTACATGTAAATGGATTTGATGAGCTTTCTCATAGAAAAGATTTTAAAGGTAAAATGCAGTTTTTAGAAAAAGTTAAAAATGAGCTTCTTTTTCCTTTATTAAATCTTAAGGGGGTAAATATAAGAATAACTTGTGACCATAGGACAGATTCCTTTACAGGTAGTCATGAAAAAGGATATGTACCATACCTAAGTATATCTAATTGACAAAATATAAGCGTTTAACTATAATTATTAGGAATTGACTCGTTTTAGGTGTTTTACTTAATAGGGAATGGAGTGTAAATCTTCAACTACCCCAGTAACCGTGAAATGGACAAAATCTAGTTAAGCCACTGCATAAATATTTATGTGGGAAGGTTAGATTGCGGATGAAGTTAAGTCGGGAGACCTGCCTAATAGCGATGGTACTATTATTCTCTGAGGGTGGAATTATAGGGTACGTAGGTCATTTTACTTATTGTACAAAAAAGTAGAATGTATATGCATACCTTATGGGTATGCATTTTTTTATACTACGTTTTCAATTCAAAACCCCATAATGTAAATGGAGGGATTAAAAAATGAAACTAACAAAAAAACTAACAGGTCTTATTTTATCTATTATGATGTTACTAACAGTATTAGTAGGTTGCTCAGATAAGACTGTAACAATGCAAGACAGAGAAGGAAATGACTTTACTAAGCCTAGCAAGGTGGAAAGAATAATATCAACAGCTCCATCTAATACGGAAGTTTTAGTTGCTTTGGGAATGGCTGACAAATTAGTTGCTGTAGATAAGTATTCAGAGGATGTTAAAGGAATAAGTGAAGATATTCCAAAGATAAATTTTAGAAATCCAGATGCTGAAACTATTATAGGATTAGAACCAGATATAATAATTGCATCAGGACATAATAAAGCTGGAGATGAGGATCCATTCCAAGCTGTTAAAGATGCAGGAATACCTGTAGTATATATTCCAAGTAGTGTAAGTTTTGATGGAATATATGGAGATATTGAATTTATAGGTAACTTAGTTGATAAAAAGAAGGAAGCTTCTAAATTAGTTGAAGATATGAAAAAGGACGTTGCTGATATAAAAGCAATTGGAGATACAATAACTGATAAGAAAACAGTTTACTTTGAAATAGGTTCAGGTTCAAAGCTTAGTTCATTTGGTTCAGATACATTCTTAAATGAAGCTATTTCAATAATTGGAGCTAAGAATATATTTGAATCTGAAAAGAGTTGGATTTCGCCAAGTGAAGAATCAGTTATAGCTGCTAATCCAGATGTAATCTTAACAAACCAAGCATTTTTAGACGATCCAATAGGTTCAATTGCTACAAGAAAAGGATGGGAAGGTGTTACTGCTATTAAGAATAATCAAATATTCCTTTTAGATAAGAACACTACATCACGTCCAAGTCAAAATGTTATAGCTGCATTAAAAGAAATGGCAAAGGCTGTATATCCAGACAAGTATGAATAAAAAGAGAAAGATGTTATTGTGGTTATCACTACCACTAGCATTTTTAGTGATATGTATTGGAACTTCCATTGGGAGTTCCAATATTAATATATTCAACATTATTTCAGTTATTGGGAACAAGTTGTTTTCTATTCCTTTAATTGAAGGTGTTGGAAGTAATGATGTAGCAATTATCTGGGTTGTAAGGTTTCCTAGAGTTTTACTTGCTTTTATGGTAGGAGCAGCACTATCAGTAAGTGGAGCAGTTATGCAGTCAATACTTAAGAACCCTTTAGCTTCACCATATACTTTAGGGGTGTCTTCAGGAGCGTCTTTAGGTGTTGGAATATATATAGTTTTAGGGGTATCAATTCCTTTTATAGGGAATTTAGCATTACCTTTTATAGGATTTTTATCAGGGCTTTTAACAGTGATTATGGTTATTTTGTTTGCTAATAGAGTAGATAGAGGTATGTCTAATAATACTATTATTTTATCAGGTATGGTTTTTTCACTTTTTGCAAGTGCTATGCTTACTACCATTTCAGCATTAAATACTCATAAAATTGAGGCTATAACTATGTGGCAAATGGGTTCATTTAACATGAGAGGATGGTCTTACTTGCTAGTAGGGGTTCCATTCTTTATTGTAGGAGTATCTATTGTATTAAGATATTCTAGAGAAATGGATATTTTAACCTTTGGAGAAGATGGAGCAAAAGCAATAGGAGTTGAAACTGAAAAGGTAAAAAAACATTTGTTGTTTTCAACAGCAGTGCTTACAGGAAGTGCTGTAGCTTTAAGCGGAACTATAGGATTTATAGATTTAATTGTACCGCATTTGGTTAGAAAGATATTTGGACCAAATCATAAAGTAGTTATACCTATGTGTATTTTATTAGGAGGATCTTTTATGGTACTTACAGATTTAGTAGCTAGAACTATAATAAGTCCATCTGAATTACCAGTTGGTGCAATAACTGCAATTATAGGAGCACCATTCTTTGGCTACTTATATTTTAGTAAAAGAAGTAGGTGATATTATGCTAAAGATTAGAAATTTATACTGTGGATATGATGGTAAAGATGTTATAAAAGATTTTAATATAGACATAACTAGGGGACAAAATGTTTCTATAGTTGGTCCCAATGGATGTGGAAAAAGTACCTTGCTTAAGGCAATGGTTAGTTTAATAGATTATAAAGGAAATATATTTTTAGATGGGAAAGAAGTTAAAAGTATAAAGAGAAAAGAGCTTGCAAAAAAGGTGGCTCTTATGAGTCAAAACTCTCAAATATATTTTCCATATACTGTTTATGAAACTGTTGCTTTAGGGAGATATGCTCATATAGATGGAGTATTTGCAAGGCTTTCTAAGAGGGATGAGGAAATAATATTAAACTGTCTTAGTAATGTAGGAATTTTAGATTTAAAAGATAAACTTATAAATGAACTATCTGGAGGGCAACTTCAAAGAGTTTATCTTGCAAGGGTTTTTGCACAGGAACCTGATATTATTTTACTTGATGAACCTACGAATCATTTGGATTTAAAGTGTCAGATAGAAATACTAGAACATATAAACAAATGGACAAAGGAAAATCAAAAAACTGTTATTGGAGTATTACATGATTTAAACCTTGTTCAAATGTTTAGTGATGATGTGATTATGTTAAGTGAAGGACATATAGTTTCTAAAGGCAAGACAAAGGATGTATTATCAGAAGATAAGCTTGAAGAAGTTTATGGATTGAATATAAAGAAGTTTATGATAAATGCCTTAGAAAAGTGGAGGTAGATTATAATGAAAAAGTTTGTTATGTCATACAGTTGTGGTAAAGATAGTACACTTTCTCTTTATAGAATGATAAAGAGAGGACATACACCATTAGCTTTATTAGTAACTGTTGATAAAAAAGTATGTAGAAGTTGGTTTCATGGAATACCAGAACATTTATTAAATGAAGTATCAAATTCCTTAGAAATAGAATTAGATATGATAAAGTGCCAGGGCGAAGAATACAAGACTGCATTTGAAAAAACTTTAAGGAAGTGGAAGGAACAAGGTGCAGATGCTTGTGTATTTGGAGATATAGATTTAGAAGCTCATAGAGCTTGGTGCACTGAAAGATGTGAAACTGTAGGAATGGAAGCTATATTTCCATTATGGCTTGAAGATAGAGAAGAGTTAACTTATGAGTTTATAGATAGTGGCTTTAAAACTGTTATTAAGAATGTAAGGCTAAAGGATATGGGACCAGAGTTTTTAGGTGAAGTTTTAACAAAAGAAGTTGTTGAAAAAATAAAGGAAACTGGTTCAGATGCTTGTGGAGAAAATGGAGAATATCATACTTTCGTATTTGATGGTCCATTGTTTAGAAATAAAATTCAATTTGAAACAGGGGAAAATATTCTTACAGAAACTCATGGGTATTTAGATATTAGATAGGGTGATAGTATGGAAGCTAAAAGATTAATGTTTTTAGGAACAGCATCTTCTGTAGGCAAGAGTACATTAGCAGCAGCTTTTTGTAGATATTATAAAAGAAAAGGATATAATGTTGCTCCTTTTAAGGCTTTAAATATTTCTTTAAATTCTTTTGTTACTAAAGAAGGAGATGAAATAGGAAGGGCACAGGTTGTTCAAGCAGAAGCTTGTGAAATAGAACCTAAGGAATATATGAATCCAATTTTAATGAAGCCAAGTGCAAACAATAAAACACAAGTTATTGTTAGAGGTAAAGTTTACTGTACAATGGATGCCTATAAGTATAAGGACTTAAATAAGTATTTAAAGGGTGTTGCAAAGGAAGCCTTTGATGATATATCTAAGGACTATGATTTTATAGTTTTAGAGGGGTCTGGAAGCTGCGCAGAAATAAATTTAAGAGAAACTGATATAGCAAATATGGAAATGGCTAAGGTTTCTAATTCACCTGTAATATTGGTTGCGGATATTGATAGAGGTGGGGTATTTGCTTCAATAGTTGGGACCATAATGCTTTTACCTCCAGAAGAGAGGGCTTTAATTAAAGGCGTAATAATTAATAAGTTTAGGGGAAAAAAAGAATTCTTTAAACCTGCAATGAAACAAATTGAAGAGCTTATAAATATTCCTGTATTAGGAGTAATGCCTTATTTTGAATTGAATATTGAGGATGAGGATGGGGTTACAGAAAAGATATCTAATAAAAGGGGAAAAGGTATTGATGTGGTGGTTATAAGATTACCTCATATGTCCAACTTTACTGATTTTAATGTCTTAAGAGCAATGAATGGTATTAACATAAGATATATAAATTCTCCAAAAGAGATTGAAAATGCTAAAATGATTATAATTCCAGGAAGTAAAAATACAATTGAAGATTTAAATTTTATAAAGGAAACTGGATTTCATGAAATTATCCTGGAAAAAGCCAAAAGTGGTACTATAATATTTGGAATCTGTGGTGGATATCAGATATTAGGAAAAGAGATTAAAGATCCTCTAGGGGTAGAGGGGAATCCTAGAGAGGTAAAAGGGTTAGGATTATTAGATTTAGCTACTACTTTTAATGGGAAGAAGAAGACTAGACAGGTTAAAGCAAAGAATAATGAAGGATTAGTTGTTAGGGGTTATGAAATCCATAATGGAGTAAGTGAATGCTTAGATGATAAATCTATATGGATAGAGGGAGAAGTTGGGGACGTTTTAGGCATGAAGAGTGGAAATGTATATGGAACATATCTTCATGGAATATTTGAAGAAGAGGACTTTGCCTATACCTTTATAAATAAATATGTTAGCCAACTTGAATGCCATGAAAAAGTTAGTTATAAAGAATACAAGATGAATGAGTATGATAAGTTGTGTGATATTTTGGAAGAGAATATAGATATGGACCTTGTTAATTCTATAATTAATGGTGATTAGTTTATGTGGAACTGCTTAGGCAGTTTCTTTTTTCTTTATTAAGTCATTTATAATATTTCTGCATATTATATTTTGAGGAATTTCTATAAAAAAGGATGAAAGAGATGAGTACAAAGAAAAAGTTTGAAGAGGTATCTATAGAATGCATTTTAAAGATTAGTTATGACATTTGGGATAGAAGTATCGAAGAATATAAGAAAACTATGAATGAGTGCAATAATGTAACCTATAAAGATGCCATGAAGTATAGATACTATCACTCTAAGTTAACTGGAGATATTGCTTTAAAGTTATATAGGAAGTATATTATTAATAAAGACCATAGGGATGAAAGAATATTATACTTATCAGCTCTTACTCATGATATAAAGAAAATAGATAAAAAACATAGTCAGGCAGGTGCTGATTGGATAAGAAATAATATAGGTGACTTTTTTGAAATATCAGATGATGACATAGAAAAAGTAGCTTTATTAGTAAGGTATCATAAATCATCAGTAAAAAAGATAGAACACATACAAGATAAAAACATATTAGACTTAATCTTGATTCTTCAAATTGCAGATTCTCTTAGTAAATTTAGAGAAAAATCTGTTTATAAAGAGATAGACCATGATAAATTAAAGAAGAAACTAATAGAAGTTATTGAAAGCTTCAATAAATAGGAAGAGAGGTAGGTATTATGGAAAAAGGATTGCTAATTAAGGTATTGGGTAAAGCTGATGCAGTTAGGCTTGAAGATCAAATTTATAACCTTAGGGATATTACCAATAAAGTTAGATATGGCTTAATGGGAAATATGAGTATATTCGATGATAACTTTATAGCTGATGTAGTAAAGGAGTTAGAAGGAATAAATGAGGTGATTAAAGAGATAAAAATAAATGTTGAAGATCCTAATAAGATTGGATATACAAATAGCAGAGAATACTTAAAAAAGTATTTAGAGAGTATATCTCATAATATTATAGAGCTTATAAAGAATCTAAATCCTTTCAATGAAAAATTAGTAATTATGCATAATAATCTACTTTGTGATTGTGTACTGAAATATTAATAAAGAGAGTATTAACGTCTTAAATTCGTTAATACTCTCTTTCAATTTAAAGTCAATTGTATTTAACTTCCTTGACGCAACGCTAAAATCCTATAGGTAGATTTTTTAAAAATTCTTTATGTAATTATATATTTATTTAACAATAATGGAATAGTTTTTATTATATTGCAATGTATATATACCTTAGCAAATCAAATAATAAGTGTTATAAAAGATATTAGTTTAAGGTGGAAATTATGAAGAAAAAAATCTCTATAATATTTATATTAGTATTAACAGTATTATTTGGATGGAATTATTATAATACTATAAAAGGAAAAAGCATGGTTGGAGCTGAGGTGACTCCAAATGATGATATCTCTGAGGTGAATATAGAACATAGTAATAGGAAAGAAGAAGTCGTAGAATATATTCAATTACAATCTAATGAGGTGAATATACCAATATTAATGTATCACTCAATTTCTGATGCTGATTCAAATAATAATTTATTAATGCCACCATCAATGTTTAAAGAGCAAATGATATGGTTAAAATCTAATAATTTTACAGCTATGACATTAGGCGAAGCTGTTACATCAATGGAAACAGGAAAGGTACCTAAGAGACCTGTGATACTTACCTTTGATGATGGATATGTAGACAACTACACAGTTGCTTATCCAATATTAAAAGAAAGTGGGTTAAAGGGAACGTTTTTTATAATTACTAGCATGATAGATACTAGTACATCATATATGAATTCTGATATGTTAAAGGAAATGAGTAATAATGGGATGAGTATAGAAAATCATACACACCATCATTTTGATTTACCAACTGGAAGCATTGAAAATCAAAAAGCAACAATTAAAAAATGACAAGAGATATTAAAAGAAAAGGTTGGAGTAGAAAGCAAATTCTTATGCTATCCAACGGGAAAGTATACAAAAGATACGATAAGTGTTCTTGATAATCTTGGAGTTAAGGCTGCTGTTACAACTAAAGGTGGAATAGCTCATATTGGAAATGGTTTATATGAATTAAGAAGAGTTAGAATGTCTCCTATGAATATAGAAGCATTTTCATCAATATTTACAAGCTATATGAACTAGTATTAAATAGTTAGCTGTGTCAAAAACGGTTTTGATGCAGCTAATTTTTATGTGATAAAATAAGATTAAGGTGGTGGTACAAATTGGATAGAGAAGAAATGAGGGCGGTTTATCTAAAGGAAAGAAGAGAAGAATTAAAAAATAAGTCATTTACTTTAATCTCAAATAATTGCAACGGATGTTTTATACTTCATGATTTAGGACTTAAATTTAATACGCCAACTGTAAATCTTTATTTTTCTATGGAAGACTTTATTAAGTTTTTAGAAAGGTTAGATTATTATCTTGCATTAGAGTTAGAAGAAGTAGAATGGACTAAATATCCCATTGGAAAATTAGGGGATATAAAGATAAATTTTATGCATTATGAGAATTTCCAGTTAGCAAAAGAAAAGTGGGACGAAAGAAAGAAGAGAATTGATAAAAATAATTTATACATATTAGCAACAGAAAAAGATGGGTGTACATATGAACTTATAAAAAGATTTGATAACTTACCTTATAAGAATAAGGTAATGTTAACACATAAGTCATATGATGAAATTAAATCTACATATTATATAAAAGGTTTTGAAAGTAGACATTCTCTTGGATTTGTTTTTGAATATAAGGGAGAAAATACATATTTAAAGTATTACGATGATTTTGATTATGTGGAGTGGTTTAATAATGGAGTATATTGATTTATCTTATGAAATAGAAAATAATATGGCGGTGTATCCAGGAGATGAAGAAGTATCTATTGAATTTACTAAAAAATATGATAATGATGGGTATACATATTCTGTTTTAAAATCTGGTATGCATGTTGGAACTCATTTAGACTGTCCAATGCACCTAACAGATAGTAGTAAATATATAAGTGAATATCCCTTAGAGAATTTTATGGGAGAAGGGGTTATTATAGATGTTAGAGGAAAAGAATTAATAACATTAGAAAAAGAGTATGAGGATTTATTAAATGAAAAGGAAATTGTAATCCTATTTACTGGATATGAGAAATACTATGGAACTAATAAGTATTATGAAAGTCATCCTGTAATAGATGAAGAACTAGTAGAGCTTTTTATAAATAAGAAAATAAAAATGGTTGGATTTGATATGCCATCTCCAGATAGATATCCTTTTACTATACATAAAAAATTACTTAATAATAGAATCTTTATTCTTGAAAACTTATGCAATTTAGAAAGGTTAGCTGGGGAAGAGGATTTTAAAGTAATTGCATTTCCATTAAAGATAAAGGGGGAGGGAAGTATGGTAAGAGCTGTGGCTATAAAATAACGTTAGTAAGTAAAAATATATACTATTATTTACATTGACATTTATTACTTTTGGTGTTATTCTTAACGAAAAGAAAAACCTTTAATTTGGTCCAGCGAGATCAATAAGGAAGTATTATAATTGCCAAGATTAATTAGGATTATTATGCCTTCCTTATCATTAAGGAAGGCTTTTTTATTATATAATAATAACCTTTAATTTTAACTCAGAGAAGTTAAGAAGGAGTGATAGACATGATAAACAAACACTTAATTGACCCTATGGATTTATCCCTAGAGGAATTAGACGAAATTTTTGAATTAGCACATCAAATTATCCAAGATCCTAAGAAATTCTCAAAGGTTTGCGATGGGAAAATCTTAGCAACTCTATTTTATGAGCCTAGTACAAGAACAAGATTTAGCTTTGAAGCAGCTATGATGAGACTAGGTGGTAAAATCTTAGGTTTTTCAGAACCAAATTCTACTTCAGCATCTAAAGGAGAAACTCTTGCAGATACAATAAAGATTGTATCAATATATACAGACATAATTGCTATGAGACATCCAAAGGAAGGAGCTGCAAGGGTTGCAAGTAAATTCTCAAGTGTTCCAGTTATAAATGCAGGGGATGGAGGCCATCAACATCCAACTCAAACTCTTACAGACCTTTTAACAATTGAGTTCTTAAAGCATGGCTTAAAAGGGCATACAGTAGGTATATGCGGAGATTTAAAGTATGGAAGAACAGTTCATTCATTAATAAAGGCTATGTCTAGATATGAAGGAACAAAGTTCATCTTAATCTCACCAAAGGAACTTAAGATTCCTGATTACATAAGAGATGAATTTATAGAGAAGAAGAATATAGAGTTTAAAGAAGTAGAGAGATTAGATGATGTAATAGATGAACTTGATATACTTTATATGACGAGAATTCAAAGAGAGAGATTTTTCAATGAAGAAGAGTATTTAAGACTTAAGGATAGTTATATTCTAGATGTTGAAAAAATGAAGTCTGCAAAAAAAGATATGATAGTAATGCATCCATTACCAAGAGTTAATGAAATAGCTATGGAAATAGACGAAGATGAAAGAGCTGCATACTTTAAACAAGCTGAGTATGGAATGTATGTAAGAATGGCACTTATGTGCAAGCTTTTGGGGGTGGCGTAGATGTTGGAAATAACAAGCATTAAAAATGGATTGGTTATAGATCATATTGAAGCTGGAATGGGAGTTAAAATATTTAACTACCTACATTTAGATAAGACAGATTACAGAGTAGCTTTAATCATAAACGCAGAAAGTAAAAACTTGGGGAAAAAAGATATAATAAAAATAGAAAAGGATAATTGTGAAGATATAGATTATACAGTACTTGGACTTTTATCACCAAGTATTACAATAAATGAAGTTAAGGATGAAAGAATTGTAAGAAAGGTAAGGCCTGAACTTCCAGAGAAGGTTGAAAATATTTTAATCTGTAATAATCCAAGATGCATAACTGTGGATGAAAAATATGTGCCACATTCTTTCATATTAATGGATAGAGAAAAAGGTACATATAGATGTGAATATTGTGATCACATAACTAAGTTATCAGAAGTTTAATGTGTAGGAAGAGAGGTGTTATAGATGAATATTTTAATAAAGAATGCTAAGATTGTTGATTGTGTACAAAACTTTATTGGAGATGTTTTAGTTGAAGGTGGCAGAATAAAAGAAGTAGCAAAATCAATCAATAAAGAAGGTGTAGAAGTAGTTGATGCAAAAGGACTAACTCTAATGCCTACCTTTATTGACACTCATGCACATTTTAGGGAGCCGGGTTTAACTTGGAAAGAAGATATAGAAACAGGTTCAAAAGCAGCAGTTAAGGGTGGGTTTACAGGAGTTTGCTTGATGGCAAATACAAAACCTATATGCTCTTCAAATGAGGTTCTTGAAGAGGTAAGAAGAAGGGGAAAAGAAGTTGGACTTGCTGATTTACATCAATGTTTATCTATAACAAAGAATTTTGATGGAAAAACTCTAGAGCACTTAGATGAATTAAAGGATGATAAGGAAATAAAAGCAATATCTGATGATGGAGTAGGAGTTGGAAACGGGAAAGTAATGCATGATGCTTTATTAAAAGCTAAGGAATACGGTTGGGTTGTTATGTCTCATGCAGAAACATCTGAATTCTCTAGTATGGATATGAGAGTTGCTGAAAATATGATGACTTGGAGAGATGTAGAGCTATGTAAACTAACAGGTGGAAGACTTCATATGTGTCATGTTTCTACTAAGGAATCTATGGAATATATAATAAATGCCAAGCTTTTAGGTGCTAATGTAACTTGTGAAGTTACACCTCATCATATAGCTTTAACTAGAGATGTTAATGATTATAGAGTAAATCCTCCTATAAGAGAAAAAGAGGATGTAGCTTATTTAATAAATGCAATAAAGACTGGTATGGTTGACTGTATAGGAACAGACCATGCACCTCATACAGAAGAAGAGAAGAAGAAGGGTTCACCAGGAATGGTAGGATTAGAAACAGCATTTTCTATATGCTACACTACTTTAGTAAAAGAAAATGGACTATCACTAAATAAACTTAGTGAAATAATGTCTAAAAATCCGTCAGAAATATTAGGAATGAATAAAGGAACACTAGGAATTGGAAGAGATGGAGATTTAGTACTTGTAGATTTAGATAAGAAAGTTAAAATAGATAGTGAGTCATTTGCATCAAAGGGGCACAATACTCCATTTAATGGAATGGAATATTACGGAGAAGTTCAAATGACAATTAAGGGCGGAAAAATAGTTTATAAAAAATAGGAGGATACTATTATGAATATTATGGACAAAATTTATAAAAGAGTTGAAGAAAGAGGAGTTGTCTGTTTAGGATTAGATACAGCATTAGATTATATTCCAGAATTCTTAAAAGAAGGAATGAATAATGAGGATGCTATAGTTGAATTTAATAAGAGAATTATAGATGAAACTTTAGATGTTGTTGCTTGTTATAAAGTTCAAATAGCTTATTATGAAGCTTTAGGATTATCAGGAATGAGAGCTTATAGAAGAACTTTAGAGTACTTAAGAGAAAAGGATGCAATAATAATTGCTGACATTAAGAGAGGAGATATAGCTGCAACTGCAAAGATGTATGCTAAAGGACACTTTGAAGGAGATTTCGAAGCTGATTTTGTTACATTAAGTCCATACATGGGATTAGATAGTATTGAACCATACATGCCATATATTGAAACAGGAAAGAAAGGAATATTCTGTTTAGTAAGAACTTCAAACCCAGGAGCTGCAGATATTGAATTCTTAGACACTGCATCAGGAGACAAGGTTTATCATGTAGTTGGAGATAGGCTAATGAAAATGGGAAAAGAACTTACTGCTGAATGTGGATATCACCCACTAGGAGGAGTAATAGGGTGTACTCATGTAGAAGAAGGAAAAGAGTTAAGAAAGAGATTTAACTCAATGTTCTTCTTAATACCAGGATATGGTGCTCAAGGTGGTAAAGCAGAAGATGTTGCTATGTATTTAAACAATGGAAATGGTGGAGTTGTAAATTCATCAAGGGGAATACTTTTAGCTTATAAGAAGGATAACAGACCAGAAACTGATTTTGCATTAAGTGCTAGAGAAGAAGCTATAAGAATGAGAGATGAAATAAGAGCAGCAGTTAATAATTTATAAAATATAAATTAGGGGGAGAAGAAATGAGCATGACTTATAGGAAAGCCAAGGTTCTTTCAAATGAAAAGATAGTTGATGGAATTTATAAGATGGTTTGTGAAGATAAGAATGAGATAAAGCCAGGACAATTTTATATGTTAAAGTTAGATGGACAAACACTTTTACCAAGACCTATTAGTATTTGTGAGAAAAATGGCGATGAAATTACATTTCTTTATGCAGTAGTAGGTAAGGGGACAGAAGAGTTTTCTAAATTAAGATCTGGTGAAGAGATAAGTCTTACAGGACCTTTAGGAAATGGCTTTAACTTAGATGGAGACTTAGGAAAAGTAGCAATAGTTGCAGGTGGAATAGGAACTGCCCCTATGGTTGAAGTTTCAAAGAAGTTAAGAGAAAAGAATCCTAACGGAATTATAGATATATATGCAGGGTTTAGAGACGAAGTTTATTTAATAGAGAATCTTTCAAAGTATGGTAATAAGGTAGAGGTTTCCACTAATACAGGGAAACATGGACATAAGGGATTTGTAACTGAGATTTTAAAGGTTGAAGATTATGATACAGTGTTATGCTGCGGCCCAGAAGTTATGATGAAGGCAGTAGTTAATATGTGTAAAGAAAAAGGGGTTAAAGTATATGTTTCTATGGAAAAGCATATGGCTTGTGGCGTAGGAGCATGTTTAGTTTGTACATGTAAGACAAAAGATGGACACAAGAGAACTTGTAAAGATGGTCCAGTCTTTGATGGATATTATGTAGAACTATAAGGGGGATGAAGTATGTTAAAGGTTAATATAAATGGAGTAGAATTTAAAAATCCTGTTATAGCGGCTTCAGGAACCTTTGGTTTTGGTGCAGAATATAACAACTTTTACAATGTAGGGATTTTAGGAGGAGTATCATCTAAAGGTCTTACAATAAATCCCAAGGAGGGTAACACTGGAATAAGAGTTTATGAAACTCCATCAGGAATGATGAATTCAGTAGGGTTACAAAATCCCGGAATAGAAGGGTTTATAAATAAGGAACTTCCAGAGATGGAGAAGCTAGGGACTAATATTATTGCTAATGTTGGTGGAGGATGCTTTGAAGACTATGCAGAGGCTATAGAGAAGTTAAATAACACATCAGTTCAAATGATAGAACTTAACATTTCATGTCCAAATGTTAAATGTGGAGGCATGGCTTATGGAATTAAAGCTGATGTAGCTCATGATTTTGTAAAAGAAATAAAGAAATTATGTAAAAAGCCTCTTATGGTTAAATTATCACCAAATGCAGAAAATATAGTTGAAATGGCATTAAAGTGTGAAGAAGCAGGGGCAGATTCTTTAAGTTTAATAAATACATTAAAGGGACTTGCCGTTGATATATATAAAAGAAAGCCAGTCTTTGATAATGTTTATGCAGGGGTTTCAGGACCAGCTGTTAAGCCAGTAGCATTAAGAATGGTACATGAGGTATCAAAGGCAGTAAGCATACCAGTAATAGGCTTAGGTGGAATTACTACAGGTAAGGATGCCATTGAGTTTATGATGGCTGGTGCTAGTGCAGTACAAATAGGTACAGTTAACTTTATGAATCCAATGGCAGGTAAAGAGATAATTGAAGAGATAGAAGGATTCTGTAGAGAACAAGGAATAAAAGATATTAATGAGATTGTGGGAATATTGTAGGGGAATAAAGGTAGTATGGTTTAAATTACTACAAGATTTTTACCTAGATAATTCACTTAAAATATTAATTTGAAATTTGGAGGATCAATATGCAAGCTTATAAAAAAGAGTTTATTGAATTTATGATAGAATGTGGAGTTTTAACTTTTGGTGATTTTGTAACTAAGAGTGGAAGAAAGACACCTTTCTTTGTTAACACAGGAAACTATAAGACAGGAAGCCAACTTAAGAGACTTGGTGAATATTATGCAAAGGCTATAAAAGAAAACTTTGGAGATGATTATAACATAGTATTTGGACCTGCTTATAAGGGAATTCCACTAAGTGTAACAGTTACAATGGCATTAAGTGATTTATATGGAATAGATGTAAGTTATTGTTCAAACAGAAAAGAAGTTAAGGATCATGGAGATACTGGAATTCTTTTAGGAAGTAAGTTAAATGACGGAGATAAAGTTTTAATAGTTGAAGATGTTACTACATCAGGTAAATCAATTTATGAGACAATGCCAATATTAAAAGAACAAGCTGATGTAAATGCAGTTGGACTTATGATTTCTGTAAATAGAATGGAAAAAGGACAAGGAGAAAAATCTGCATTAGTTGAATTACAAGAAAAGTATGGATTTAAGGCTTGTGCTATAGTTACTATGGAAGAAGTTATTGAATACCTATATAATAGAGAAGTAAATGGAAAAGTAATTATTAATGATGAGATAAAAGCTAGAATAGATGCTTATTATGAGCAATATGGAGCTAAATAAGAAGTAAAACAAAAAGGATTATATTGACATTTTGTGTTGAATAAGTATATCATATATATGAAGTCATATGACTGACGGAAGTGGAGTATACCACATGAAGTATGACTAAGATAATATGCCGACCGTCTGGGCAATAAGCTCAGATTGTCGGCTTTTTTTATTCTAAATCATTAATTAAGGCAAAATGAGCTTATATATGTTTTAGGAGGTTTAACATGTTTAAAGAATGGGATGGATTTAAAACAGGTACATGGAAGCAAGGAATAGACGTAAGAAATTTTATTCAAAAAAATTATAAGGTTTATGAAGGCAATGAGAGTTTTTTAGTAGGAGTAACTGAAAAGACTAAGAAAGTATGGAATGAATGTGAAGAGCTTATAATTAAAGAAATGAAAGAGGGAATAATTGATGTTGCAACTGATAGAGTATCGGGAATAGATAATTATGAACCTGGATACATAGACAAGAATAATGAAGTTATAATAGGGCTTCAGACAGATGCTCCTTTAAAGAGAATTGTAAATCCTTTTGGTGGAATAAGAATGGTGCATCAAAGTCTTAAGGAATATGGATATGAACTTAATCCAGAAATAGATAAACATTTTTCACTATATAGAAAAACACATAATGAAGGAGTATTTGATTGTTATACAGATGAAATAAGAGCTGCAAGACATGCAGGACTTTTAACAGGATTACCAGATGCTTATGGACGAGGAAGAATAATAGGTGATTATAGAAGAATTGCGCTTTATGGTATTGATTATTTAATGGAAGAAAAGAAAAAAGATTTAAAAGAGCTTCAGGGAGATATGCTTGATGAACTTGTAAGAAAGAGAGAAGAGGTTTCAGAACAAATAAGAGCTTTAAATAAAATTAAAAGTATGGCATCAAAATACGGATGCGATATATCTAAGCCTGCATCTAATGCTAAAGAAGCAGTACAAGCTGTATATTTTGGATATTTAGCAGGAGTTAAAGAAAATAATGGAGCTGCTACATCTCTTGGTAGAACATCAACATTTTTAGATATATTTATAGAAAGAGACTTAGAGAGAGGGCTATTAACAGAAAAAGAAGCTCAAGAGTTAATTGATCAATTTATTATAAAACTAAGGTTGGTTAGACACTTAAGAACTCCTGAATATAATGAACTATTTGCTGGAGACCCTACATGGGTTACGGAATCAATTGGAGGTATTGGTGTTAATGGTAAACCATTAGTTACTAAAAATTCTTTTAGATATCTTAATACCTTAATTAATTTAGGACCAGCACCAGAACCAAATTTAACTGTTTTATGGTCTCAAAATTTACCAGAAAATTTTAAAAAGTACTGTGCTAAAATCTCAATTGCCACAGATGCTATTCAATATGAGAATGACGATGTTATGAGACCAGTATATGGAGATGATTATGCAATAGCTTGCTGTGTATCAGCAATGAAGGTTGGTAAGCAGATGCAGTTCTTTGGAGCTAGGTGTAATGTGGCAAAATCATTATTATATGCTATAAATGGTGGCATAGATGAGATAAAAGGAACAAAAGTAGTTCCAGGTATAGAAAAAATAGAAGATGAAATATTAGATTTTGATAAGGTTAAGAAAAACTATTATAAAGTATTAGAGTATGTAGCAAAGCTTTATGTAGATACAATGAATATAATTCATAATATGCATGATAAATATGCCTATGAATCAGGACAAATGGCTCTTCATGATACAGATGTAGAGAGATTAATGGCTTTTGGTATTGCAGGACTTTCTGTTGCCATAGACTCTCTTTCTGCAATAAGGTATGGAAAGGTTAGACCAATAAGAAATGAAGAGGGAATAGCAATTGATTTCGAAACTGTTGGAGACTTTCCTATGTATGGGAATGACGATGATAGAGCAGATGATTTAGGAGTTGAACTAGTAAATAAGTTTATATCAGAGCTTAAGAAACATCCTTTATATAGAGGGGCAATTCATACATTATCTGCCTTAACTATAACATCAAATGTAATGTATGGTAAGAAGACAGGTACAACTCCTGATGGAAGAAAGAAGGGGGAACCATTAGCACCAGGAGCAAATCCAATGCATGGTAGAGATAAAAATGGTGCTTTGGCATCATTAAATTCAGTGGCTAAAATACCATATAGAGGGGTATGCCAAGATGGTGTGTCAAATACATTTTCTATTGTACCTGATGCATTAGGAAAAGATGAAGATACAAGGGAGAATAATTTAGTGTCTATATTAGATGGGTATTTTATTCAAGGGGCTCATCATTTAAATGTTAATGTATTAAATAGAGCAATGCTTGAGGATGCTATGGAAAATCCCGATAAATATCCAACACTTACTATAAGGGTGTCAGGCTATGCTGTAAACTTTAATAGATTAACTAGAGAGCAACAGCTTGAAGTAATAAGTAGAACTTTTCATGAAAGTTTATAATTAATATTTTGCTCCCATACCTATTTGTAGTGTAATATATAGGTATGGGATTTTTATAATACGGAGGATAAAATGATAAAAGGAAGAATTCATTCAATAGAATCAATGGGACTAGTAGATGGTCCAGGAATAAGAGTAGTTGTATTTTTTCAAGGGTGTTCGTTAAGATGTAAGTTTTGCCATAACCCAGATACTTGGAATTGTAATGGTGGAGATGAGTATACCCCTGAAGAATTAGTAAAGAAGATAGAAAGATTTAAACCTTACTTTAAGCAAAGTGGAGGAGGAGTAACCATTTCAGGTGGTGACCCATTAAGACAACCAGAATTCCTTATAGAAGTACTTAAGCTTTGTAAAGAAAAAGGAATACATACTTGTGTTGATACAGCAGGTTATGGTTTAGGAGAATATGATGAAATACTTAAGTATACTGATTTAGTATTATATGATGTGAAACATTTTACTAGAGAAGGCTATAAGAAGGTTACTGGTTTAGAAATAGACGAATCACTTAATTTCTTAGAAGCTATGCAAAGAAATAACACAAAGATGTGGATAAGACATGTTGTTGTTCCTGGATTAACAGATGGAGAGGAACATATAAAGGCATTAGGTGAATATATTAAAAATATCAAGAATGTAGAAAAGGTAGAGTTATTACCTTATCACTTACTTGGAGTAAATAAATATGAAAATTTAGGCATGGAGTATAGACTAGAAGGTATTCCTGCAATGGATAAAGAGATATGTAATAAGTATAAAGAATTACTTAATGAAGTAATTGGATAAAGAAAAAAAACTTTGCGAAAGCAAAGTTTTTTTATAATTTAAGGTATTATTTCTCTGAATCTTCATCTATATCAATATCATCTAATCCTAAACTCTTAATATCTTCTTCAGATATTTCTTTTGGATCAAGTTCTTTAGGTACTTCAATTTGAGAATTTGCTTTATGTTCATCTTCTCTTCTTGCTTTTTGAAGTTTGCTTGGGTTAAAGAACATTGATATGCTTAAAAAAGTTCCTATTAAAATAGCTAATGGTAATAGCTTCATACCAAAGAAAAAATAAAATCCTATAGATAATACAGCATCTGTTAGTAAAGCTTTTATCATATTTTTAGTACTAAAATCCATAAATAAGTCCTCCCCACTAAATATATCTTTATTATACATAATTATAAAAAAATTTACAATTATATAAAGGAAATAAGTTAAATGTTTACATAGTTTTTAGAAATATTTTTGAGGTTATATAAATATATATAAACATGGATGGAGGAGATAGAATGAAAAAGTTTCTTTTAAAAACCTTTCTTGCATTTTCTCTTATTTTTATATTTTTATTCTCAATGACTATGGTATTAGAAAATAAGAATAAGAAGGCTCTTCAAAGTAAAGTTAAAGTAGAGTGCGAGATAATAGATGGTGAGATAATTATTCCACAAACACCAGATAAAGTAGCTGCAAACTATGAGTTTACTAAATTATACTTTTACAGTGGAATCGTATTAAGTCTTATTCTTCCTATATTATTCTATATTTATGGTGGAATTGGATTAATAAAGAGATGGAACTTTAGGTTTAAGATAGTTGAAGGTGGGATTCTTTTTATTGTTTATTACCTATTTAATATGATTTTAATGTTTCCTAAATCACTTTTTAGTTCTTTCTATAGAGGAAGACTTGTTGGATTAAGTAATTTAGGATTTTTAGATTTTCTTAAAGATTATATAGTAAGTGATTCTATAGATCTACTTATTTCACTCCCAATAGTAGCTATAATATATGTTATTTTTCTTAAGAGAAAAAGTTGGTATTTCTTATCAGCAGTAATACTAATAAGCGTATCTCTAGTAGGTAATTATATTTATCCATATTTTGATGAGGTCCAAAATGAATTAGTACCTATGGAGGATGGAGAATTAAAGAGTAAAATAATAGATTTATCAAAAGAAGCTGGAATAGAAAATTTAGATATAAAGGTTATTCCTAAAAGTGGTGAAACAAATAGTATGAATGCTTATATGACAGGAATTAATAATAGCAGAAGAATAGTATTTTGGGATACTACTTTAAATGGATTAAGTGAAAAAGAGGTATTATCAGTAGCAGCTCATGAGATGGGGCATTATAAATTAAACCATATTCAGAAATCAACAATAATATCTTCTTTATTGACACTAATGACATTAATGTTAGTTCATAATTTAATGAGAAGATTTTCTACTAAAGATTATAGAAAAATAGATAAAGTACCATATATATTATTTGTGTTAAATGTAATTGGACTTTTATTTTCACCAATTGAAACAGCTTACTCTAGAAAAATGGAAGTAGAGGCTGATACCTTTGCAATGGAAATAACTAATGATGGATATACAAATGGAGCTTTAGAGCTTAAATTTATAGAAAGCAATTTAACGCCAGTTGATGTTGATCCAGTAATTAAATGGCTAGCTTATGATCATCCTACTTGTAGAGAAAGAATAGAACTAAGTAATGAGTTTATTAAATCTAATGGATAATGGGAAGCAAGAGGAAGCTTTGCCTTAGGCAAAGTTCCTTTACTATAGTTATATAAAAAAGAGAAATTGCAAAGCAATTTCTCTACTTAAATTAATTTGATAATTTTTTTGAAAAATATCCTCTTGGGATATATCCCTTCTTTAAGCCTTCTATAATTAACAAGTAAGTTGCTGCAGTATCAAATCTAGCATCATGATAGTCACCACTACCTTGGAATAACTCATCAGCCTTACTTGATATTTGGTCTTTTGTAATTCCTAAAAAATTAATTACTTCTTCAAGTTTTGGATTTTTATAATCTCCACTTGGTCTAAGAATTTTACATATATCTCTATAATATTGCATTGTGCAGAACATATTCTTTGGTTCATAGTCAATTCCCATAGCCTCAAGTTCTAATTTTAAGAATCTAACGTCAAAATTAACATTATGACCTATAACAAAATCAGCTTCACTAAAATCATTAATAAATTCTTCTGTTAAATCTTCAATATATTGACCATTAGATAAATCATAAAGTTTTTCTAAAGAAAACCCATGAACAGCTTCAGCAGCTGGATCCATTTCGTCAACAGTAAAGAAATAGTTTTTCCCTATTGTTTGTTGTGGTTTTGTTGAAGCATCTATTGTGATATAGCTTAATTGACAAATATGTCCTGGTTTAATGCTTGTTGTTTCAGTATCAAAAATTAATAACTTCATATTAGTTCCTCCTGTTGAAGCGATTATAATAAAAATATTATATCATAATTAAAACTTTAGGAACTATAGATTGTTACTAATTTCTTCTAAAAGACTTAAACAGTTATTTAAAGTAACATCACCTTTATCTAAGCTAGGATTAAATTCTACAAAGTCAATAGATCTAATAAGGTTAGTATTTAGTAAGTCCTTTATAATCTTTTTTCCACCTTCCATAGTTAGTCCGTCTATTACAGGTGTGCCTGTGCCAGGAATAAAAGTAGGATCTATTGAGTCTATATCAAAACTTAAGTGAACATTCTTTATATTTGATGAATTTAACTTAGATATTAATTCGTTTAAGCATTCTTCTAATCCTTTTTCTTTTATATCGTTCATAGTCCAAACATTCAAATGCTTATTTTCAATTAATTCAACTTCACCTTTATCTAAATCTCTTGCACCAATTATATAAACATTTTTAGGATTAACTTTACAACCATTGTAATAAATATTTGTTAAAGCATCATATCCAACACCCATAGAAGCAGCTAAAGGCATACCATGAACATTACCAGAAGGTGATGTTTCTGGTGTATTTATATCTCCATGAGCATCTACCCAAATTACAGCTAGGTCTTGTCCGAAATATTTACCACAACCAGCTAAGCTTCCCATACCAAGGGCATGGTCTCCACCAATTATTAAAGGTAATGCGCCATTATTAAAAGAATTATTAACTTTATCAGCTAATTCATTATTTATATTAATTATTTCATCTAAATACTTCATTGTGTTATTAAATTTATATTTATCTTCAGAGGATACTTCATTTACTTTTACGTTTCCTAAGTCACATACCTCATGCTTTTTAGTAAATACATCAATTAAACCATTTTTTCTTAGAACATCAGGTCCCTTTTCTACGCCAGGTTTATCACAACCATAGAACAAAGGAACTCCTATAATATTTATCTTCATTTCATTCCTCCAAGTATGCTAACAAATTTTTAAAATAGCTACAGGTACTATATTAATCTTTTAAAAGTTTAATGTAAATAATATTTTAAAAATTTCATATTATTATTATAGTTTGGGATAATTAGAAATTTAAATTCAAATTTATTATATGTAAAATACGAAAAAAAAGTAAAAATAAGCACAAATAAAAAGAAAATATTTCCTGAGAATTAATTGATAATAATTATTATATGAGATATAATATTTGTAACGAGAATAAAATATTATCTATATAGTAAAACTAAGTAATAGAACTAATATAGGAGGGTTGAAAATGATTGGAGAAGGAAAAAGAAAGATATCTATAATAGGAGCAGGGTTTGTAGGTGCAACAACAGCTTACGCCTTAATGAATAGTGGAATAGCAACGGAAATTTGTATATATGATATAAATATGGAAAAGGCAATAGGTGAAGTAATGGACTTAGTTCATGGAACTTCATTTGTAAAACCTGTTAATATATATGCAGGTGGGATTAGTGAAACAAAGGATTCAGATATTATTATAATAACAGCTGGAGCAGGTCAAAAAGACGGAGAGACAAGGTTAGATCTTATTGATAAGAACTATAAGATTTTTGAAAGCTTTGTACCAGAATTGGCTAGATTAAGTCCAGAATCAATACTATTAGTTGTATCTAATCCTGTAGATATTTTAACTTATATCACATATAAACTATCAGGATTCCCTAAAGAAAGAGTCATTGGATCAGGTACTGTCCTTGACACTTCTAGATTAAAGTATGTTTTAGGCAAATATTTTGAAGTTAATAATAATAATGTCCATGGTTATGTTATAGGTGAGCATGGTGATAGTGAAGTTGTTACTTGGAGTAGTGCAAGAATAGGGGTTGAAGACTTAGATAACTATTCTAAAGGGGTTAATTTAGAATGGGATAATGAAATTAAAAAGGTTATAGAAGATGATGTTAAAAATGCAGCTTATGAAATTATAAGTAGGAAAAAAGCAACTTATTTTGCTATAGGTCTTGCTGTAAATAGAATAGTAGAGGCAATATTTAGAGATGAAAATTCAATTTTAACTGTATCTAGTTTATTTGAAGGACAATATGGTATTAGTGATATATATCTTGCAGTACCATCAATAGTTAACAGAAATGGTATAAAACAAGTTATAGAAATATCTTTAAATAATGAAGAAGAAGATAAATTAAAGAAATCAGCAGATATATTAAAGAAGCATTTAAATGAATGCATTAAATAAAAGTAAGAAAGAAACACTTTTTAATAGTGTTTCTTTCTTACTTTTGGAGAGATTTGTACTTTTATTTAAACAATATACTTCTATAATTTTAACTAATTTGGTATAATCTATTTTATAAACTTTAAGGGGGCGCAACGATGGATGTAGATGGAATAATAATTCCAAAAGATTATGAAGTAAAAGAAACACTAATAGAAACAGAAATTCATATAAAAAAAATTAAGGATTTCTTCGAAAGAACTTTATCAGAAAAATTAGACTTAATTAGAGTGTCAGCACCGTTATTTGTAGGAGCATCCACTGGATTAAATGATAATTTAAATGGAATTGAAAGACCTGTTAATTTTGACTTAAAAGCAACAGGAGAAGAGGTAGAGATTGTTCATTCTTTAGCTAAATGGAAGAGATTAAGCTTATATAGATATGGTTTTGAACCTGGACATGGATTATATACTGATATGAATGCTATAAGAAGAGATGAAGACTTAGATAACATTCATTCAATTTATGTCGATCAATGGGATTGGGAAAAGATTATCTTAAAAGAAGAAAGAACTGAAGAGAAGTTAAAAGAGATAGTTAGAAGCATATATAGTGTATTTAAAGAAACAGAGAACTTTGTAGCTAATGAGCTAAAGTGCATAGAAAAGGAATTACCTGATGAAATATTCATTATAACATCTCAGGAGTTAGAGGATAAATATCCAAATTTATCTCCTAAAGATAGAGAAAATGCAATATGTAAAGAACATGGAGCTGTGTTCATAATGAAGATAGGAGATGTTTTAGCATCTGGAGAAAAACATGATGGAAGAGCTCCAGATTATGATGATTGGAAATTAAATGGAGATATTCTTTTCTGGTATCCAATTTTAGATAGAGCTGTAGAGCTATCCTCTATGGGAATAAGAGTAGATAAGGAAGCTTTAGAGTACCAATTAAAAAAGACAGGCTGTGAAGAAAGAAAGTCATTAGAGTTTCATAGATTGTTATTAGAAGGAAAACTTCCTTATACAGTAGGGGGAGGAATAGGACAATCAAGAATTTGTATGTACTTCCTTAGAAAAGCTCATATTGGAGAAGTACAAGCTTCTGTTTGGGATGAAAAAAACCATAGGATATGTGAAGAAAACGGAATAAGACTATTATAGAAAAACAAGAGAAATTGCTTTGCAATTTCTCTTGTTTTTTAGTGTGAGTTACTTATTATTTAAAAGTAATTTCTCCACTTAAAATATTTTTTTTATTTCCATTTTCATCTAAAACAATTAGTTCACCATTATCATCTAATCCAATGCAGTTAACTTTCTCTTTCCCTCTTGAAGTAACAAGAAAAGCTTGTTTATTTATTATAAGAGAATGAGTTTTACTAATTTCAGCAACCTCTGAATATATATTTTTTTCTATAAAATCAATATATAAATATTCGAAATTATTTAAAAATAAAGCAAGAAGTTTATTTCTATCATAACTAATAGTGGTCTCTATCTTTAAAGATGTTGCAGTATCCTTTAGTTCTTCTGGAATATCATTTGAATTTATATTAACATTAATTCCAACTCCAACTATGATATAGTTTATTCTATCCATATCACATTTCATTTCTGTTAATATTCCACAGATCTTTTTATTGTTTAAATATATATCATTAGGCCATTTTATTTTTGCATCTATTCCATAGCTGTTTAATGTTTTAATTAAAGCTGCTGAAGCTATTTGAGTAATTTTGTGAGCATTTGTAGGTTCAATATTAGGTCTTAATATAATTGACGTCCATAACCCACCTTTAGGTGATGACCAGTGTCGTCCTAATCTACCTTTTCCCCCACTTTGTTCTTCAGCAATTATTGTTGTTCCATCTTTTATATCAATGTTATTTCCAAGTAATTTTGCTTTATCATTAGTTGATGAGAGTGATTTAAAGTATTCTATATTTTGTCCAATATATCTAGTAGTTAAATATTTATTTATATCACTTTTTAATATTAAGTCAGGAGAATTAACTAATTTATATCCTTTATTAGATACGCCTACAATTTCGTATCCATCCTCTTTTAGAACTTTTATATGTTTCCAAACAGAGGCTCTAGTTATTCCTAAACCTTTACTGATTTCTTCCCCTGATACATAAGTATCACTTTCTTTTAGAAGTTTTATTATTTCTTCTTTCATAAAAAATCTCCTACCATAGATTATAAACTTAACATATTGCATATTATAACATAGAAAATAATAAAAAAGATTAGGTAGTCTACAAAATCTTAACTATTTCGTAATTATTTATTGAATTTTGTTTGTAATAATATTATTATGAAGAGAAGTGGGAAAAGGAGTGAGTAAGGTGAAGCCAGAGAAACATAAAAAGCAAATGTCAAAGAAGACTAAAATTATAATAACAATATCCATTATTCTAGCTTTATTAGTTGGATCCGTTGTATTTGGATATTTTTATGTTAGAAGCAAGATATACAGTAATTCAGATATATCAGATATAACAACAGAAGATTCATTTGAAGAGGTACCAGGAATAACTAATATCCTATTAATAGGTACAGATGCTAGAGACCTTAACGAGAGGGCAAGATCAGATTCTATTATAATTGCAACAATAGATAATAATACTAAGAAGTTAAAGTTGTCCTCAATAATGAGAGATACTTTTGTAGATATACCAGGATATGGTGAACAAAAAATTAATGCTGCTTTAGCATTAGGTGGACCAGAATTATTAATGAAGACCATAAAAGAGAATTTTAACTTTACATTAGATAAATATGTAATGGTTAACTTCTGGGGATTTGAAGATATAATAGATGGTATTGGTGGAATAGAAGTGGATGTAAAAGATTATGAAATTCCAGAAATTAATAAATTTATTGGAGAAGTTAGAGATGTAAAATCACCACCTTTAACTACATCAGGATTACAACATTTAGATGGACAGCAGGCTTTAGCATATGCAAGAATAAGAAAAGTTGGTAATGGAAGCTATGAAAGAACAGAACGTCAAAGAAGAGTTCTTGATATAGTAGCTGAAAAAATGATGGATGTAAGCGTAGTTAAATATCCAGGTCTTTTATATGACTTATTGCCATCAGTTAAGACTAATATAGAACCATTAACCTTATTAAATTATGCATATACGGTTTCTAAGTTTGGAGAACTTAAATTTGAACAATTGCAAATTCCTGCTACTGAATTATCTCAAGGTGGCTTATATAGAAATAAAGGATGGGTTTTATTAACAGATAAAGAGCAGAATGGAAAAATACTAAATGATTTTATCTATAATGATAAACCATATTCTAGTGAAGATATAGATAAGGATCATTTTAATAGTGTAATGGCAAATTACAATGCTTTAAATAATGAATATAAGCAACAACATGGAGAGCCTACTCATATTGAAGAAAATGATGATGAGTTAGATAAAATTGAGCAGGAAAAGCCGGCAAATAAGCCAACAGAGCCTGAAGCACCAAAGTTAGTGGAAGTTCCTAAAAACTTAGTTGGAAAAGATGTTGGTGAAGTGAAGAATATTTTGGCGAATTTAGGACTTAATTTTAATGTTAGTAAATCAAGTTTTATTACAACAAGTGATAAAAATTTAGATGGTAAAGTTGGATATGTTTCAAATTCAGGAGCTTCTATAAAAGTGGGAAGTACTATTGAGATAAAGCTGTATAAATATGAAAAGCCAGATGAATCAACACCTCCAGATAATCCTGAACCTCCAGTGAATCCGCCAGAAGAACCTGATGGAAAGGTTGATGGGCCTACTACTTAAAAGGAATATTATAGGCAAAAAGATGAGATGATTTATATCTCATCTTTTTTCACTTTTACTAGAAGTGGGATGGATATTTGTTTCCATGTGATTTGGAACTTGACAGGGAACAAGCAAAATAAATATTAACCACCCCTTTTTCATATTATTACAAAATTATTACTTGTGTTGAAGTATTGTGTAAAAAAAGATATAATTTTATAAGTAAAAATAGATATAGTATAGGTGGTAACATGGGGAGAAAAAAGATAACGAGATCGGAAAAGAATAAGAAAACGAGCTGGAAAGTAGTATTAGCCTTTTTTGCTTTTATGATTATATTTACAGGGGTAACAGCTCCATTTATGATTTTATATGGACCATTTGAAGATGCAAAAAGAACATTTGTTGGAACAGCAATGTCTTCAATGCATTATCAGTGGTTAGCAACAACATTTTTATCTCAAGATCAAATTGATGAGATTTTAGGTAAAAGTCAGGAAGTTGTGTCAAATGAAAATCAAGATTTTAGTCTTATAGAAATTTCAAAGGTAAAGGATGACAGTATAGAGGTAGCTACTCTAACTGACAACAGTAAATTTACAGGTCATGTATTAATAGTAAAAGATCCTACTAGAGTTAAGGTTGGAGTTACATCAAAATTGTTTAAAGAAGGTGAAACTACATCACAAATAGCTCAAAATTATGATGCTGTAGCAGCTATTAATGGAGGAGCTTTTACAGATGAAGAAGGAAGCCAATTGTGGACATCCAATGGAGGTATACCTGTTGGGGTATTAATTTCTGATGGAAAGATATTAAATGATGATTCCCCAGGTGGGCGTTATGATGTAGCTGCTATGACAAAAGATGGAAGGCTTTTAGTAGGAGGATATACATTAAAGCAATTGGAAGAACAGAATGTAGTGGATGCCCTTACATTTACACCAGAGGGGGCAAGTCCAGTATTAGTTATAAACGGTAAAATGACTAAAATATCAGGAGATGGTGGCTTAGGAACTGCTCCAAGAACATTAATTGGACAAAGAAGAGATGGTGCTATAGTACTAGTAGTTTTAGATTCAAAAGTTCCTGGAGGAAGAGTAGCAGCAACATTAAAAGAGAGTCAAGAAATTATGTACAAGTTAGACTGTGTTACAGCAACAATGCTTGATGGTGGGAAATCTGCAACTATGTATTATGATGGTGAGGTAATTAATAATCCTTCTAATAGTTTAGGCGAAAGACCAATAGCATCTGCATTTATAGTTAAATAAGTGGTGAGGTAATAGATATGAAAAACTTTAAACGTGTTATAATATGGGCTTTATTATCATTATCTTTACAAGCTGGAGGGTTATATTTTTTAGAGAGGATGTATTTTAAGCATTCTTCAGATTTTAAAGTTGAGAAAGTAGAAGCTAAGCCAGTAGAAGCTAATGTTACCATTCCTAACAATATAGAAGATGTAAAAGTTTCATACTCAGGAAGATATATTTCCTATTTTAATAATGATAAATTATATGCTATAAACACTAAAAATGGTGAAGAGAATGAAATAACAATAGAAGATTCTAATGAAATACTATATGCGGATTGGATAGAGAATGTAAATAGAATTATATTAGTTATAAGAGATATAAACGATAGAGTACAATTGTATACATATGATATAAGTTCAAGAACTGAACATAAAATAAAAGAATTAGGCAATTATTCTAATAGCATGAAGATTAATGGATTAGAAGTATCAAGTAAAACCGGTGTTAAATATATTGCAATAACAATGGGAAGTAGTAGACCAACAATTTATAGAATTGATATTAATGAAACACTTACTAAGGTATCTCATAACATAAAAAAATTAGGTGAGATTGCTGCTTTTCAAAATAAAGATATACTAATCTGTGAAGATGAGTCAAGAAATAGCTTTTATAGTTATACAAATGGAAAAAGTAAAAAGTTAAGTCTAAATATTTCCGGGAAAATAGATGTGTTAGGAACAGATAGCAATGATAATATTTATTTCGGTGAATATGAAGGAGATAAAATCTACAGGATAGTGTACGGTTCTTTAGACACTAAGGAAGGTGAATGGCAATCATTAGCCCTTGATGAAAGCAAAAACAAAGAAGATATTCATGTAACTGGAAATGGAGAAATCCTTATTAATGATAATTTAAAAGGGATGGTTCTAAATAAAACTACTGGAGAAACTATTTCATATAAAGGAAAGTTTGTTAGTATGAACGATAAGATTATATATAGTAATAAAGAAGGTTATATTTATATTAAAAATATAAAAGATGTGGATGATGCAACAGAGGTTTAAAGAAGTATAATTGTATATTCGTTAATATATATGGTATAATACAACTCGCTAACGAAAAACGTTCCTAGGAGGATTTTTACATATGAGGCTAAGAAAAAAGTGGTGGGCTAGACCTGAATTAGAAGAGAGCAATATATTCATAAGCAAACCAGCTGATTTAAAAGGAAAATGGAGAGAAGAGTTTGGAAATAACAATCCTATTCATTTAGAGCTTGGATGTGGTAGAGGAGGATTCTTAACAGAAAACTGCAAAAGATATCCTAACATTAATCATATAGCTGTAGATTTAAAAGATGAAGTATTAGTATATGCATTAAGAAAGGTTAAGGAAGTTGAACCTGAATTAACTAATGCTAGAATAATAGCTTTAAATATAAGCTTTATAGCAGATTTATTTGATAAAGATGAAATAGATAAAATATATATAAATTTCTGTAATCCATGGCCAAAGGATAGACATAATAAGAGAAGGTTAACTCATATAAGGTTTTTGAATGAGTATAAGAAGTTTTTAAAGCCAGGAGCACAAATATGGTTTAAAACTGATGATACAGACTTATTCAATGATTCACAAGAGTATTTTAAGGAATGTGGATTTAATATAGACTTCTTAACTTATGATTTACATAACTCAGATTTTAAGGATAATATAATGACAGAGTATGAAACAAAGTTTACTTCATTAGGTATGAAGACTATGTGTTTAACTGCAACATTAAAGTAGAAAAAAGGAGATATCAAAAGGTAATTTTGATATCTCCTTTCTATTTATTTATTAGAGCAAACCCTTTTTATAGTTAAGGTTTTACCGTATACTTCTTTAAACTTATCTGAACATCTTAGTGCTTGAGAAATTTCTAAATCAAGATTTAAACAAGAATATAGTTGAATTTCAACAGTATCTTCATTTATAGATACACTTAAATCTTTTACTGCGCCAGAAAGACTTCTATCAAGACCTTCAGCAATTTTTAAAATAATCCCCAATTCTTCAATAACTTTAAAATCCAGCCTATTTATTATTGAACAGAACTGAGGTAAAGCTACATGATAGCTATTATTTCTATGAGATGCTGCAATTGATGCACTCATTAAAAGTTCTTTGTGTGTTAATCCATTAATATATGAGTTTAAAATAATATAAAAAGTATGTTTATGGTGATTATAGTAATCTATTGAGGTACCACAATCATGTAACATAGCAGCTGTTTTTATTATGTGGTCATATTCATTGCCTAAACGATGTAATGGTTTGAAAGATTCAAATAGTTTTTGGCTAAGGTTATACACATTTTTAGCATGTTCTTTGTTAATGTGAAGATCTTCTAATATGCCATTTATACTATAATCTAGAATGTCTTCTATAGGTTTAAAATGAGTATTTATGTACTCATACATTATACCTTCCCTAAGGCCTCTACCAGACACGATTATTTTTGGTGCATTAACATACTTAATTATTTCATGGAATATAGAAACCCCGCCAACTATAATATCAGCTCTTTCTTTTGATAAACCATCAAATTTATTTCTAAGCTTATAATCCTTACTCTTTAAAAGATTATAAATATCGTGAACATCATAATCAGTCATTATGTAGTTATGTGCGATATCAAAAGGATATCTATTTTTTATTCTGTTCATTTTTGCAATAGCGCGGACTGTGCCACCTACACCAATTATAGAATCAAAAGTATTGTTTCCTAACCATTCTATTTCTAATAGTTCACTATAAATTTTGCTAATAGCAGCCTCTAAATCATCCCTAAGTATTCTATCTTGAAGATTATACTTGTATGTTAAGTTTACGCTACCTATAGGCAAGGTTACACTTTCTTTTATTTCACCATTTAATATCCAAGCTATATAAGTAGAAGTACCAGCTACATCAACTAAAAGAGAATTATCAAAGTAAATACTTTTTGTAACACCAAGGTAGCTAAAATAAAGTTCTTCTTCACTAGAAAGCACAATAACATCCATATCTAGTTCTTCTTTTATAGTATGAACAAACCTATCCTTATTTGTAGCAGCACTTAATGCCTCAGTAGCAACAGTTACGATATCGCATACATTAGAAACAGAGGCAAGAGACTTAAATGTAGTTAGCGTGCTAATTGTTTTTTGTATCTTTTCATCAGAAATAAAATCATTATCAATTAAATCGTATCCTAATCTAACTGTGGTACTTAATTCATCTATAATACGAAAGTACCCACCTTCTTCAACTTCTGTCAACATAAATCTAATAGCATTAGAACCTATGTCTATAACACCAACCCTATTCATAAATAACTCCTTAAGATATATAATCAGATTAATAATAATATTATTATACTATAGTGTATAGAAAAATGTTATGTAAAAATGAATATTGACATTAAAAGTTATTTATAGGTATAATGTATAAAAGATAATAGAAAATCAATGAAGAGAAGAGTACTCTAACTGATTTCTGAAGCGAGCAGGGGAGGGTGTAAGCCCTGTGAATAGGTTAGTTTGGAAGAGAGCCTCTGAGATGCCATCTGAATTGAGTAAGATTGGCCGCAGAATACTGCGTTAAAAAGTTGAGTGGCAATTTTATTGCAACTAGAGTGGTACCGCGGATATTTCCGTCTCTTGTTATTCAAGAGGCGATTTTTTTATTTTAGGAGGATAAATATGGATTATAAAAAGAAAATTGCAGAGTTAATAAAAGAACATGTTGATTTAGATTTAGACAAGATAGAAGGATTAATAGAAATTCCACCAAGACCAGAAATGGGTGATTATGCATTCCCATGTTTTCAATTAGCTAAGGTTATGAGAAAAGCACCTAATATGATTTCTGGTGAATTAGCAGAAAATATCAATAAAGATGGATTTGAAAAGGTTGAACAACTAGGACCATATGTAAATTTCTTTGTTGATAAAGGTGTATTTAGTAAAAATACAATAGAAAAGGTATTAGAGGAAGGAGATAACTATGGAGCTTCTAATATTGGAGAAGGAAAAAATGTATGTGTTGAATATTCTTCACCTAATATAGCGAAGCCTTTCCATGTAGGACATCTTTTCACAACGGCTATTGGTAATGCATTATACAAGATGTATAAGAAAGAAGGATATAATGCAATAGGTATAAATCATTTAGGAGACTGGGGAACTCAATTTGGTAAGCTTATTTCAGCTTATCATAGATGGGTAGATGAAGAAGCCTTAGAAGCTGACCCAATAAAAGAATTATTAAGAATATATGTTAAGTTCCATGATGAAGCAGAAAAGGATCCATCATTAGAAGATGAAGGAAGAGCATACTTTAAAGCTTTAGAAAATGGAGACCCAGAAGCAGAAGCTTTATGGAAGAGATTTAGAGATTTAAGCTTAAAGGAATTTGAAAGAGTATACGATATACTTGGAGTAAATTTTGATTCTTACAACGGAGAAGCTTTCTACAATGATAAGATGGATGTTGTAGTAAATGAATTAAAAGAAAAGAAGCTTTTAGTTGAAAGTAATGGCGCACAAGTAGTTATGCTAGAAGACTACAATATGCCACCATGCATAGTTTTAAAGGCTGATGGAGCGTCAATATATGCAACAAGAGATTTAGCAGCAGCTATGTATAGAAAGAAGACATATGACTTCTATAAGAGTATATATGTTGTAGGAACACCTCAAGCCCTACATTTTAAACAAGTATTTAAAGTGCTAGAATTGGCTGGACATGAGTGGGCAAATGATTGTGTGCATGTAGGCTTTGGATTAGTAAAGTTTGCTGATAGAAAGCTTTCTACAAGAAAGGGAGAAGTTGTTTTACTTGATGATTTAATTAGAGAATCAGTAGAAAAAACTTTAGAAGTTATTAATGAAAAGAATCCAGAATTAGAAAATAAGGAAGAAGTAGCTAAGAAGATAGGGGTAGGTGCTGTAATATTCACTTACTTAAAGAACTCTAGAGAAAAGGATATAGTATTTGATTGGAAAGAAATCCTTTCATTTGATGGAGAAACTGGTCCATATGTTCAATACGCATATGCTAGAGCAAAGAGTATCTTAAGAAGAGCTGAAGGAATTAGCAAGGAAGTAGATTATAGTAAATTATCATCTAAGGAAGAATTTGAATTAGTTAAGACTTTAGATAACTTTAAAAATCAAATCTTATTAGCATTAGATAAATTAGAGCCATCAATCGTTACAAGATATACTATAGAAGTTGCTAAGGCATTTAATAAGTTCTATAATGCTCATTCAATATTAAACTTAGAAGATGAAGTTTTAAAGGCAACAAGATTAAAGCTAGTTGAAGCTTCTGCTCAAGTTATAAAGAATGGATTAGACCTTTTAGGTATAGATGTAGTAGAAAAAATGTAATTATGATAGAGAGTATGTATTTGTATAATACATACTCTTTATTATTGATAAAAATATGCTATAATTATAATAATTTTAAACGTCTAGAAAAGTATAAAATTTTTGAGTAGCAAACCTTACGGATACCGAGATTAAGTGGTGAAAATATGTGAAGACGTTAAAAATAAAAATTATAGTGCCACCACAGAACACCAAAAGCAAGTTTTGGAACCTGTGGTATGGCTGAAAAAAGTGACTTCTTCGCTAAAGCGTGGCGAAGCCACTTTTTTATAGAGAGGTGGGGAAAGTTTGTTTTTTAATAAATATATAAAGTATAGAGACATTCTAGTAATAGTTTTAATAGCTCTTGTGGGATATAAGTTAATTGACAATTATCAAATGTTTTTAAACCTTATAAGCACAACAATGTCTGTAATATCTCCGTTCATATACGCAATGATATTTGCTTATTGTATTAATCCAATAATGAACCTATTTGAACGAAAATTAAAGATGAAAAGAGGCTTATCCATTTTAAGTACATATCTATTAATAGGAGGAGCTATAGTAATAGGTGCATTATATATTGTTCCTAGTATTGTTGATAGTATAATATCAATTACATCTGAAATACCTAAATACATGGAAACTGTACAAGGTTGGATTAATGAAGCGTTAAAAAATCAAAATCTTTATGACTTAATAAATAGCACTGGACTTTTAGATAATATAAGTGTTATATCTGGAAAAATGAGTAGTATTATAATTGGAATCTTAGACGGTTCTGTATCTTCTATAGTATCAATTACTACAAACGTAGTAAAAATAGGATTTGGATTCTTAATTTCAATTTATATATTATTAGATAAAGAAAGATTTATTACTGAAGTTAAAACTTTAACTTATATGATATTAAAAGAAGAGAAAGGAACAAAATTAATAGGTTTAGTTAGAACTTATCATGAAATGATAGGTAAATATATTGGAACTAAAGCTATAGATTCAGCCATAATAGGAGTATTAGCATTTTTTGGACTTATGATAATTGGTGCACCATATACACCGTTATTAGCAATTATAGTTGGTGTTACTAATATGATTCCATACTTTGGACCATTTGTTGGAGAAGTGGTTGGAGCAGCTGTTGGTATATTTGTATCTCCAGCTATGGCTATAACAATATTTGTATTTTTACTAGCCCTTCAACAATTTGATGCGTGGTACTTAGATCCTAAGCTTATAGGTGATAAGGTTGGAGTAAAACCCTTTTATATAATATTAGCAGTTACAATAGGTGGAGGATTCTTTGGACCTATAGGAATGTTACTTGCATCACCTACTATGGCAACTATAAATATATATTATGAGAGAAAGGTAAATTTATTTAAGGCAAAGAATAAAAATCTTATGAGAAGAATTGATGCAAGAGAAAAAGATTTTTATAATGAGGATAAGATAGATAATAAGGATAATATAGATAAAGAAAAAACTCAGTAGGTTAAATACTACTGAGTTTTTAACGTCTAGGAGAGTATAAAAAAATTTGAAATAAATCAAAGGTGAAGCAATGGAATTATAATATATATTTATTTCTTTGTATAAATATATAAATACATATTTATATATTTATATATTTATTTGTTTATTGTAGATAGTATTTTTCAATAATTTATTTATAAAAAAGTCGTCAAGAAGAGCTTGTTCAGTTGTGAATTTTTTAGCGCACTCTGGATTCTGGAATCTCATGTGAGCAAAAGACCAGGAGCATATAATTTCCTAAAGAACAAAAAAAAGACTGCAATTAAGATGCAGTCTTTAAAAATCTTATTTATTAATTTTTTCTGGCTGGGCAGTTTTTAGAGCAAGTGCCGCAATTACATTTTCCTTTAGAAGATGTTTTTATGTTTTTATAAATTATGAAAATTGCTAAAGCTACGATTCCAGCAGTAATTAAGATTTCCATAATATCACCAACCTTTCTAAATTAAGAACTTGCCTATGTTAAATACTAAGAATGAAACAACCCATGCTAATACTAATTGATAAGTTACTGAGAATAGTGTAAGTTTAGTTCCGTATTCTTTTTTCATTGCACCAATTACAGATACACATGGAGTGTATAGTAATACAAATACTAAGAAAGAGTAAGCTGATAATGCAGTGAAATGTGAAGCCAATGTCACTGATAAATCTCCACCAAATATAACTCCCATAGAAGCAACTACTGTTTCTTTAGCTAGTAACCCAGATAATAAAGAAACTGATGATTGCCAATTACCAAATCCTAATGGAGAGAATATTGGTGCTATAAATGAACCAATGTTAGCTAAGATACTATCATTTACGTTATCAACCATTCCGCTAATGCTAAAGTTAGATAATAACCAAATAACTACGCTCATAGCAAATATTATTGTACCAGCTTTCTTTAAGAAACTTTTACCTTTATCTAAAGTTTGAGTTAAAACTGATTTGAATTCAGGCTTTTTATATTCAGGTAATTCTATTATAAAAGGTTCTTCCTCCTTCTTGAAAATTGTATTCTTAAATAATATACCTATTAAGAATGCAAGTAATATTCCTAAGAAGTAAAGCGAACCAACTACTAATCCTTGGTGATCAGCAAAGAATACTGCTGCAAAAACTGTATAAACAGGTAATCTTGCATTACATGACATTAAAGGAACAAGTAAAGCAGTAAGTTTTCTATCCTTTTCGCTTTCAAGTGTTCTAGCACTCATAATAGCAGGAACTGAACATCCAAATCCAACAATCATAGGAATAAATGCTTTTCCTGATAGACCCATTTTTCTCATAAGTTTGTCCATTATGAAAGCAACTCTTGCCATATACCCGCTATCTTCTAATATTGTAATACAAACGAAAAGTGAAAGTATTACAGGAAGTAAAACAAGTATTCCTCCAACTCCTCCAACTATTCCATCTACAATAAGTGATTGGAACCAAGGTGACGAATTTGACAATAATTCACTTAACCATGGCATAAAGGAATCGTTTAGTAATCCGTCTAGCATATCTGATAGAGGTTGTCCAACCCATGAAAATGTAATTTGAAACATTAATACCATCATTAGAATAAAAATTGGATAAGCTAAAAATGGATTAAGTAATATTTTGTCTAATTTATCTGTAAAAGAAACCTTTTTATTATCGGGTACTTTACTACACTCTATTAAAACACTTTCTATGTACTTATAAGCAGCTTTTTCGTCCTTAAAGTTAAACTTGTCAATATCATTAGGTTTGCTAATAGTAGTTGTTGAAATAACTTCTTTAAGTTTATCTATTCCTGTTCCTTTAGCAGCTGATATAGGCATAACTTTTATATTTAATAAAGATTCTAATTTTTTATAATCAATAATAATTCCTTTATTTTCTGCTATATCTACCATATTTACAGCTAAAATAATTGGCTTATTAAATTGTTTTAATTGAGTAGTTAGATATAAGTTTCTGTCTAAGTTTGAAGCATCAACAATGTTTAATATTAAATCAACATCATCTTGTTCTAAAAAGTTTTTAGCTACCTTTTCTTCATTTGAAAAAGTATCCATTGCATATATTCCAGGAAGGTCTACAATTTTAATATCATTAAAAAAACCTTCTTTTTTATCTACAGTTACTCCTGGCCAATTTCCAACATATTGTTTTGAACCAGTCAAAGCGTTAAATAATGTTGTTTTACCTACATTGGGATTACCAAGAAGAGCAATAGTTGTCATATAAATCCCCCTTACTTTTGAATAAAAATATTTTTAGCGTCCTTTTTTCTTATAGCCAAATCAAATCCTCTTAAGTTTACTATTATCGGATCACCTAATGGTGCAACCCTTTTTAGCTGTATTTTTGTTCCTTCTATACAACCAAGAGCCCAAAGTCTTTTTGTTAACTTTGAATCTCCCTTTATTTCATTAATTGTTCCAATTTCCCCTAATTCTAATTCGCATAAACACATTCTAATCACCTCTAAAAATTGAATGAAAATCATTATCAATATTATACTATCATTTAAAGATAAAAATGTCAATGAAAGTAAATCTCAATTTCATTAATAATTAATTAAATTTGCGAAAAAATAAAATCTAAGTATAATAGAAACAATATATATTATTAAAGGAGGTATAGATTGTGAAAAAAGTCGCAGCATTTTTTGATATTGATGGAACTGTATATAGGGAAGGTTTAATAACTGAAGTTTTTAAGAAGTTAGTTAAATATGAGATAATACAAGGTGAAAAGTGGTATAATGAAGTAAGACCTGAGTTTGTTAGGTGGGATAAACGTCAAGGTGATTATGATAATTATCTATTAAAAATGGTAGATATATATATGGATGCTATAAAAGGGCTTAAAAAAGATCAAATAGATTTTATAGCAAAGAGGGTAGTTGAACAAAAGGGTGATAGAGTGTACACTTTTACTAGAGATAGAATTAAGTGGCATAAAGAACAAGGGCATATTATAATAACAGTATCAGGTTCTCCATATGAACTTGTAAGAGAGATGGCTAAAAAATATGAATTTGATGATTTTAGAGGGTCAATTTATGTTCAAGATGAACATAATATGTATACAGGGGATGTAATTCCTATGTGGGATAGTGAGAGCAAACAAAAAGCAATTAATGAATTAGTAAAGCTATATGATATAGAGTTAGATAAGAGTTATGCTTATGGGGATACAGCTGGAGATTATACTATGTTAAATATGGTTGGAAATCCATATTGTATGAACCCGACAAAAGAGTTATTAGGAAAGGTTATTAATGATGAAAGTCTAAAGAAAAAAGTTAATGTCATAGTAGAAAGAAAGGATGTAACTTATAATTTAGATGTTAATAACCTACAATTTGCGTAGAAAAGAGTGGTACTGTGATAATTAGAGAAAACATCTTGAGAGTTGATGATGTGTCTAATGACCTTATGATTAATCACGAAGGTATGGAGTTTTTACCTGAGGATATGATTTTTTTTGATTTGGAACATTATGTGTATAAAAAACCAAAATGTATAGGAGTGTTTGGGGCTTGTGTTTATAATAGTAGAACAAAATCCCTAGAAGTTACTCAATATATGATAGAAAATAGGTATGAAGGACTTGATATTCTTTATTTAGCTAAAAACTATTTTATATCTATGAAAAATAAAGGTAAAAAAGCTATAGTAACTTTCTCTGGAAATAATGATTTTACTGTAATAAATTATTTATTCCAAAAGTATGGAGTTATTTACAACTTTAATGAAGAATTTGCATCAGTTGATATTCAGAAAGAATATGAAAGAGAAAGAAAAACTTCTATAGGGTTAAAAAACCTTGAAAAGCAATTTGGGATAATAAGAGAAAGCGAAGTAATTAGTGGTTCAAATTTAGCTAAAACATTTCATAAGGTAATGAAGGACAAAGATTATATTAAGAGGATGCCTAGGGAAAAGATTGAGAAAATATTATTATATAATGAACAAGATGTTGTAAATCTTTATCACATTTTTGTAAATTGGAAGAGCATAATATTTGAAGATAAGGAAGAGGATGAAGTTTCACAAATAAAATCAATTGAAGATATTGAAATTATTGATGAAGAAATATTAGATGAGGTTGCTAAAGAATCAGAAGAAGATGAAGAGCAACTTGAGGATATAGTTATAGAAAAAGAGGAGATTGCTAAATAGCAATCTCCTTTATTTCTTCTTTATAATATTTGTACCATCTGAGGATAATACTATATCTCCATCTATATCGTTTCTATATACATTAAGTTTGTATTTCTTTATAAGGTCTAATGTTTCTTTATGAGGATGACCATATGTGTTATCTTCAGCAAGTTGAATAACTCCTATAGAAGGATTAACAGCTTTTAGGAAGGCTTCAGATGTTGAAGTTGAAGAGCCATGATGGCCAAATTTTAATACATCAGCACTAACATCATATCCTTTTTTAAGTATTTCTTTTTCTACTTCTGCCTCAGCATCACCAGTAAATAAGAATGATGTTTTTCCAAACTCAATTTTCATCACTGGAGAGTAGTTATTAAAGTCTTGTTGGGAACCTTTCTTATATTCAGCTTTAATAGGAGAGAAAACAGAAACTTTAGTTCCTTCTCCTAAGTCAATAGAATTAGTTCCTTCTTTTATTACATTAATCTTTAAGTCTTTCTTTTTTAAAGCTTTAATCATATTTTCATAGGCTTTAGTTGTATGAGTAACTTTAGGTGAATAAAATGCACCAATCTCATATTTGTTAATTACATCATCAAGATTACCAATATGGTCTTCATGAGGGTGAGTAGCAATTACATAATCAATTTTTTTTAGGTTTAATGAATCTAAGTAGTTAAGTAACATGTCTTTACTTTTTCCAGGGCCAGCATCTATAAGCAGATTTTTATTATTTACCTGTATTAAAATGGAGTCCCCTTGCCCTACGTCTATATAGTGTACGGTCATTTCTCCTGCAGTCTGTTCTATAGATTCATTTTGAGTTTCACAGCCTAATAAGAAAAGCGAAAAAAAGCTTAAAATAATAGCTATGATAGAAAGTTTTTTCTTCATATAAATAACCTCCTCCTTTGTATAATATATTTTAGTGTAACATCAAAAGTTATTATAATAAAGAAAAAATGATTACATTGCATAATAAAAATTTTAAGGATATAATTATTTTAATCTAGGAGAGAAGGTGGAAAAATGAAATATATAAAGTATGTACGTTATGTTGTTTATATGCTTATTATGAGACTAAAAGGAATTAAGAGGGCTTATATAGAAAGGTTCAAGGGGGAAGAGGAAGCTTGGAAGTATGCTCAAGAAGTTTTTAGAAAATGGACTTATTTTACTATAAATATAATAGGAATGGAAATTGAAGTAGAAGGATTTGAAAATATTCCAGACAAAACATGTGTATTTATGGGGAATCATCAAAGTATATTAGACATACCAGTTATGAGATATTCAACTCAAAGAACTTTAGATTTTGTGGCTAAGAAAGAATTAACTAAGGCACCTCTTATTGGATATTGGATCACTCATGTAAAGAGTGTAACAATTGATAGAGATAATGTAAGAGAAGGAATGAAAGCAATTAATCAAGCTGTGAATAATATAAAAGATGGATATAATTTTACTATTTTTCCAGAGGGGACAAGAAGCAAAGATGGTAAAATACATGAATTTAAAAAGGGAAGTGTTAAAATAGCAACTAAATCTAAGGCACCAATAGTTCCAGTTGCAATAAAAGGAACATCTGCTTGCTTTGAAGATAGTAAAGAATTTGTACCTGGAAAAGTTAAAGTTATTTTTGGGGAAGCTATAGAAACTGAAAATATTTCTAGGGAAGTAGAAAAAGAACTAATGTTAAGAGTAGAAGAAAGTGTACGTAATTTGTATGAAAAAATATAAAAAAAGTTCGTGTTAAACAATTACATTCACAAGAAATGCAAATTTGAATGTTTCAAAATTGCATTTCTTGTGTTATAATCATATTAATATTGGTTTATAAAGCGAAAAATGCAATTTTACAAATACAAAAAATTCATTAGGGGGCATAGGAATGAGAAAAGAATTTTCAATGAGCAATGATAAAGTAATAATAAACTTTACAGCAAAGTACTGTAAAACCTTTGAGATGTTACTTGAAAGTGAAGGGTTTAGAAGAGTAATTGATGTATATCTAAAGAAATCAGAGAAAAAAAATACTCTTGCATTTAGATACGTAAAGAGGACATTAGGAACGGATGACATAGCGGAGTTAAGAAAAGATATAATTAAAGTTTTTAAGTGTTTAACTGTAATGAGTGCAAGAGAAATAAGTGAAAGTAATCCTAGGTACGTAGAGCTTTTAGCAGATAAGGATGAATTTGTAGCTTTAGTAGAAGACCTATATCTTTTCTGGAGAAGATTAGAAAGATATACATTAATTCATACAGGTTCAATAGAACATGGACTAGCAGCAGTTAGTTTTACAGAAGCAAATGCAGAGTTTTCTAAGCTAGTGCTAAAGTTATATAGAAAAGTAGAGAAGAATGTTATAGGAGGAGAACCACAAGTATTTAGACAAATTCCAGCTGGTGGTAACTCTTGTATTAAGATTGGTATGATGATGTGGCCAATACCTAGAGGGTATGAAGCTATAGAATATGTTCCTTTTATTGATTCAATACTTTTAGAAACACCATTTATTACTTATCCAAAGAGATCTACAAGAGATGGAATGTTTACTGAAGTGTTTGAAAATCCACTACAAGATGCAAATATTAATAGTGACCATTGGTTCTGTTATCCAGCAAAAATTGGAGAGTCTCTAGCATATGTATATTTCCATAGAGATTACATGGAGCATGGAATAACTCTATGTAACTTATTTGAAATGGCTAGAAAAGAAGAATGTAGAGGTAGAAAGCCTGATATAGTTTATGTATTTGGGGCAACTGATGATAATGAAGAGTTAAAGACAGTATTCTATGAAGACAAGAAGAATGATATAATGCTTGGATATGTTAATCATTCAGATAAGATAGATTACTTTGGATATATGAAAAAGATGTGTTTAACATTACACAACTTAAGAATGATAAGAAAAGGATATTTACCAATCCATGGGGCAATGGTTAATATTCAACTTAAGGATGGTAACACAGCAAATGTTGTTATAATGGGAGACAGTGGTGCTGGTAAGTCAGAAAGTATAGAAGCATTTAGATCATTAAGTGAAGATTATATTTCTAATATGACTATATTATTTGACGATATGGGTACATTTAAGCTTGAAGATAATAAGATTGTTGGTTATGGTACAGAAATAGGTGCATTTGTAAGACTTGATGATTTAGATCAAGGATATGCATTTAAAGAAATGGATAGAAGTATATTCATGAATCCAGATAAGACTAATGCTAGATTAGTAATGCCAATAACTCCATATAAGGAAGTTGTTAGAGGATACAATGTAGACTTCTTCTTCTATGCAAATAATTATACAAAGGTTGAAGAGGGAGAACATTCATTAGAGTACTTTAAGACTCCAGAGGATGCAATTAAAGTATTTAGAGCAGGAGCAAGAATGGCAAAGGGAACTACAACAGAAACAGGTTTAGTAGAATCATTCTTTGCAAACCCATTTGGTCCAGCACAAAAGGTTGAAGAGACAGATGCCTTAATTAAGGAATACTTTGAAGCTATGTTCAACATTGGTGTAAAAGTAGGACAAATAAAAACATGTCTTGGAGTAAGAGGACTAGAAAAGAACGGACCAAGAAACGCTGCTATAGAATTGTTTGAAGAAATAAAAAAGTTTGAAAGATAGTATAAAAGAGCCGGTGCTAAGTAATTAGCATGGGCTCTTTTAAGTAAATTATTTTTTTAACCTATTAAATAATGATAGTGTTCCAAGTTGTATGTTTAAATCAAATTTTTTTGGGTCTACAAGTTTTGAAATTGTATGTGCAAAATCAAATGTAAATAAAATAAATAGTAAGCAAAATAATGTAGTGCTAAGAAGTGGAGTAATAGATGTCACTATATATTTTATTAGTGGATGAATTATCTTTACTACACCTACAGAGGTTATACCCCACATAATAGAAAAGTGTAAGCATATTCTACCATGTATATTAAATGGATCATCAGTATAATCCCAGTATTTTGTCTTAAATAACTTTTCTAATATGTATCCAGTTAGGTATTCTATAGTGGAGATAACAATGGTAGCTACTATTAATAACAATGGTAGAGTAACATTTATGTTATCTAATACAATTACCATGGAAGAAATACATAGTCCGTAAATAGGACAAATAGGACCATGCAAAAAGCCTCTATTAACGAACTTTTTTTGGTTTTTATATGCGTATAAAACTTCCACACACCAACCTAAAAAAGAGTAAATAATAAAATAAAAAAATAAATTATAAAAATTATATGATAGCAAGTTTTGAATATTCATATTACCCTCCTTTCTTTTAAATAAATTATATAATAACAATATTAATAAAATATTTAAGATAAGCTTAAAATTATCTTAAACATAAAAATAGTTCAGCAAACTTTAAGCTGAACTATTAAGACAATTATTCTACACTCTTATATTGGTTCTTTGCAAAGAAAGATATTGCATATAATCCTGCGATACCAACTAGGCCGTATATTATTCTACTAAATGCGGTCATTTCTCCAAATAGAGCTGCTACTAAATCAAATTCAAAAAAACCAATAAGTCCCCAGTTTACAGCTCCTATTATTACTAATGTTAGAGCTATTGTATCTAATATTTTCATAAAAACACACTCCTTTTATAGTTTACAATATATATTGTAACCATAAAAAAAGGTTTTATTCTAAGAGTGAATTTAACGAAAAAAACTCGCTATTTAGCGAGTTCTTCTATGTTAAAGTGTTATATTTCTATCAATTGGTTGAGAAAGAGATATAAATGTATCAGTTCTTTGAATACCATCAATATTATTTATTTTTTCTAGCAAAGTATTTTGTAAATCTGCTATATTTTTTGAAATAACTTTTGCAAACATTGAATAATCACCTGTTGTTAAATGCAATTCTACAACTTCGTTTATCTTCTTCATTTCTTCAAAAACGTAAGGGAAAGAAGAAGTCTTATCTACATATATACCAACAAAGCAACATACATCATATCCTAGTTTTGCAAGGTCTAGTAGAATTCTTGAACCTTTGATAATTCCCATGTCTTCCATCTTTTTCATTCTGACATGTATAGTTCCTCCACTAACATGACATATTCTTGCTATTTCTAGATATGGTGTTCTGCAATCTTTTATAAGTAATTCTAATATTTGAAGATCTAATTCATCTAATTGGAGATTGGGATTTAAAGCCATATTGCCACCTCATTTTAATTCATATATTACTAATTTCTATTTTATCAAAAAATACATGAATTTTAAAGGAAAAATTATAGAAATGCAAAAAATGCCAATTAAAATTTAAATTTTATCAAGATATTATCAAAAAATAAATATTTTAGTAAGGATATATAAGAATTATTATATATAATAATTCTACTTGAAAAACTGTTCATTTTAATCTAATATTATTAGTATAGTTAAAGTTAAGGAGGATGTGACGGATGGTAAACTTTTTAATATCAGCATTATACTTAGTTATCATGTTTGCTGTACTATTAGGAATTATAATGCTATGTAAGAAATGGGTATTTACAAAGATTAGAATAAATAAATTTATACCACTTGCTGTAGCAATTATAGGTTTTGCTATACAGCTATTTGTTAGACCAGAAGGAATGGTAATACAAATGGTAGTTATGGCTGTAACAGTTATTTCTTTTTTCTGGTTTATGGATATTCAGCAAACTGGGGGGCCAAAGAAGTCTAACGAAAAGAAAATAGTAATAAAACCAAAGGCTAAACCAAATAGACTAAAAAATCAAAAAAATGATTAAAATATAAAATCCCTAAAATTAGGGATTTTTTTGTTTTTTATGAAATTATAAAATCAAGCAAAATAAATATCCACTCAATTTGTTTATTTTTCAATAAAGATTGGGGAGCTTATGGCAAGTCTATTATCTTGTTGCCAAATTCTAATTAAATACCAACTCTCACCTTCAATATATTTATGGTCATACAAATACTTTATAGAGTTAAGATTAATATCTTCGATCTTTTTAACTATAGTGCTTTTATTTGTTACTATTTCAATAGATTTTATTTTGTTATTATTATCTTCAGCAAATATCATAAATCGTAGGGTATCATCCTTAAGGATAATTTCAGTTCCCATCATAGAATCGTTTATAGTGAAATACATTTCAAGAGTTCTTGATTCTGTAGAAAAAGTTCTTCTTTCCCTAAAGGCTTCTATAAGTTCATCTTTTTTTAGTTCATAAGCTAATATTCCTGTAAGATTATCACTATCACCAAAATTGAGTCTATGATTATCCTGACTATTTATAGCACCAAGCTTCCAACCTTTATCAAGAAGAGAATAGTAATATTTATCGTGACGAATATATTTATTAGGATAAGATCCATTTCCAACTTCCATAGATGTTATCATTTTATTTAAAACTTCATTATAAGCTAAGGAGGTAATGTTTCTATGTGGATGATTAATAGTGACAATAGCTTCAGGGTTATTTAACATCCATAGAATTAGTAAGTTTATGTCCTTAATTATCCCCTTAAAGTATGTGTTAGAATTAATTATATTAAAATCACCATATAGAGAAGTTTTTGTTTCAAAACCAACCATTGGTAGGAACAAATCATTTTTTTTTGCAAATCTTTCTGCCATTGCATTTGTTACATTCCATTTTGATATTTCTTTATTATTCCAATATAAATCTTTGCCTAAGTAGGAGTTATGATCAGTTATTATCATGAAATCTATTCCGGTGTTTTTACCGTATTCATAGGCATCATTAGGGGTGCCACGACCAGTAGAAAAAGCCGTATGACAATGTGGAATTCCATAAAAGCATTTTAATATTTTATTCTTTTTTTTACTTTTTCCCAAACCCGTTCCCTCTTAAAAAAATGTTTACTATAATATATATAGTGCTTAAAGGTATGAAATGATGACAATAATCAATAGTAATGATAAAATAAGTAGAATACAAAAGGAAAAGGTAGGAGATTTATCTATGATTTATATTGGAGAAGATAATAGTTTAAAAGTAGATAGAAAAGTTGAATTTGGTTTTTATTTAACTGATGGTAACGGGAATGATATTCTATTACCAAATAATTTAATATTAAATGAAGAAATAGAAGTAGGAGAAGAAGTAGAAGTATTTGTATATAGAGATTCTAAGGATAGGCCAATTGCAACTATGAAAAAGCCATTGATAAAGGTTGGAGAAGTTGCTTATTTAGAAGTAGTTGGTCAAAGTTCCTTTGGAGCTTTTGCAAATATGGGATTAGATAGAGATATATTTATACCAATTAAAGAACAAAAGTTTAAGTTGGTAACAGGTAAGAAGTACTTGTTATATGCATATCTAGATAAAACTAATAGATTAGCAGCAACTACATATGTTGATCCTTACATAGAAAAAGGTGAAGGATTTAAAGTTGGTGATGAAGTAGAAGTTATAGCCTATGGAAAAGGCGGAGAAAAGACAATAAGAGTGGCTATTGATGGTAAATATGAAGCTATAATCTTAGGAAATGAACATTTTACAGATATATATCCAGGGGATAAGTTTAAAGGTAGAATTAAAAGAATATATGAAGATGGTATAATTGGTATAACTAATAGAAAGAAGAGACTTGATGAAAGAGAAATGTTAAAGGAATCTATAGTAAGCTATTTACTTGAAAATGATGGATATATGCCTTTTAATGATAAGAGCGCTCCTGAATTAATAAAAGAAACCTTCCATACATCTAAGAACTATTTTAAGATGGCACTTGGTGGATTAATGAAAGAAGGAAGAATAGAGCAAAATAGTGAAGGAACAAAATTAATTAAATAGATTTAGTTATTAGAGAAATCTTAATTAGATTTCTCTTTTTTGCTGTCTAGGAAAATATAAAATTTCAATTAGCTATAAATCAAAGGTATTATTACATTTTCATATTAAAAAATATAAAATAAAGAATAGTAATTTTATATTTTCCTTACCTTTAGTACCCGTGGGGTGGATATTTGTTTTGATGTGACTTGGAGCTTGCGACGGAACGAGAAAGATAAATATCTATGGCCCCTGCGACGGAAGAAGCAAAATAAATATCCGCTATACCTTTTTTGTTTTAATTATGTCACGGTGACATGAATAATTTAAAAATGTAAATTTGTCACCGTGAAGGGGACAAATATAAAAGTAAAATTTGTCATAGCAGAATGAAAAAAGAAGTAATGAAAGGTTAGGTGAAAATGTATACAATTAGACCATAGAAAGTAACGAGGGAGTGAAAATATGGTAGATGTTTTAGATATTAATAGAATTAGAGTTGGAGTAAAAGTTGAAACAAAAGAAGAAGTTTTAAAGCTCGTTTCGGAAATTGCTTTTAAAGATGAAATAGTAAAGTCAAAAGAAGAATATTTTAATGGACTTCTTGTAAGAGAAGAGGAGTGTACAACAGGTTTTGGAAAGGGATTTGCCATTCCTCATTGTAAAAGTAGTACTGTAAATAAAGCATCAGTAATAGTTTTAAAGTTAGATAATGAAGTGGAGTGGGAGTCAATGGATGATAAACCAGTCAATTTTGTTTTAGCTTTAGCAGTACCAGATACGGAAGCAGGTACAACTCATCTTAAGATATTATCCAAGATAGCTAGATTTTTAATGGATGATGAATTTACTATGAAACTTGAATCTTCCAAAAGTGAAGAGGAAATATATAAATATTTAATTGAAAGGTTAGAAGGAGGAAATTAATTATGTCAAAGAAAATAGTGGGAATTTGTGCTTGTCCAGTAGGGATTGCACATACTTATATGGCAGCAGATGCAATTGAAGCAGCAGCTAAAAAGTTAGGATATAAGAGTAAGGTTGAAACTCAAGGATCAACAGGAATTGAAGAAAAATTATCAGCAAAGGATTTAGAAGAAGCTGATTTAGTAATAATAGCAACAGCTGTTAAACTTCAAGAAGAAGATAGACTTAATGGATTTGAAGACAAAACTGTAAGAGTAACTTTAAAGGATGCTATTACTAAGTCAAAGGAAATTATTGAAGAAAATATTTAAATTATATACAACTAAAGAAAATAAAAATATTAATTTGAGGTGTAATCATGAGTAAAAGTACTTTAAAAGAAAAGTGGGGAGTAATGCAAAGCCACTTAATGACAGGAATTTCTTACATGATTCCAGTAGTTGTTGGTGCTGGTATGTTAATGGGTATTGGAGGAATTGCAGGTCAAATACTAAATGTAGAAATATGGAGTCCTGAGGCTTTAAATAGTTCTGATGCATTAGTTTCAACATTTGCATGGATAACACAAGTGGCAGGTAAAGGTTTAATGAACCTTATGTATCCAATATTTGCAGCTTTCTTAGCTTATGCAATTGGTGATAAGTTAGCTCTTGCCCCTGGTTTCTTAGGTGGTGTTCTAGCTTCTGAAATGGGATCAGGATTTGTAGGTTCAATTCTTATAGGTTTAGTTGCAGGATATTTCGTTAAGTTTGCTAATGAAAATATTAAGATTAAGAGAAAATATATTGGTATTAAAACAATGTTCATTATACCAGTATTAGGTGTTATTATTGTTAGTTTAGCAAGTAAATTTATCGTAGGACCAATAGGTGTTGGATTTATTAATGGTATTACAGCTATTATTAATGCAGTAGGACAAGCGGGTGGAGCAGCTCTTTCAGCTCTATTAGGTGGTGCAATGGCATTTGACCTTGGTGGTCCAGTTAATAAAACTGCTATGACAATTGGTATGCAATTAACTTCAGATACAGGCTTTACATACACTCCAGTATTACTAGGTATTTTAATTCCACCAATAGGAATAGGATTAGCTACAATTATTGATAAATTATTAGTTGGTAGAAAAGTATTTGATGATGGATTAGGCGGTTCAGGTCTTCCAAGTATGATTTTAGGTGTTGTTGGTATATCAGAAGGAGCAATTCCATTTATGATATCAGATCCACTAGGACAAATACCAATAAACGTTATAGGAGCTTCAATAGGTGCAAGTATTTCATTTGCTATGGGTTCATTTGCTCATATAGGTGTTCCAGCATCTATTTGGGGATGGCCTCTAATTGAGAGACCAGCAGGATTCTTCTTAGGTCTTTTAGCAGGTGTTATATTCGTAGCAGTAGCTTCAGTATTTAGAAGATTATCTATAGTGAAAAAAGAAGAAAAGGCTCAAGTTAAATAATATATAAACTATAGAATAATAGAGATAGGTAAAACTATCTCTATTATGTTATTATAATAACTGGCTAATTTTTAACATGTAAAGGAGAGTACAACGATGATTAGCGATAGGATGAGTAAGATAATAAAAGAATTAAATAACAGTAAGAAATCTTATATAAATAGTATTGAACTTGCAGACATGTTAGGAGTTAGCAGTAGAACTGTAAAGAGAGATTTAAAAGAGATAAGTGAAATCCTTAAGGATAATGGAGCTGAAGTTGAAGCTACTAATCAAGGGTATAGGCTAATAATTAATGAGGATGAGCTATTTTCCCAATTTATAGATGAAAATATTTCATCATCAGCAGAGGTAAGCGGAAAAAAATCTGATAAGGTTAATGGAATATTAGAATTATTACTTTCAAACCTATATATTAATCAGGATAAAATTGCTGATGAATTATATATAAGTAGGTCTTCTATAAATAAGGTAATGATGGATGTGAAAAATATCCTTTCAGAATATAAGATAACTATACAAAATAAACCTCACTATGGATATATACTTGAGGGAAATGAGATAGATATTAGAAATTGTATGGTTAGGTTCTTAACTCAGAGGAAGGAAGATAACTCTATACTTATATCAAATAGATTAGTAGGTTTTAAGGAAGAAGATTATTATAATTTATTAGAAGAGATTAAGAATATTTTTAAGGATCTTAAAATAAGAAAGAACGATATTGAAATTAACTATATAACTAGGTATATAGTTATAAGTATTTTTAGGGTCAAGTATAATTGTGAGATAGTACTTGATGATAATATAAATATTTCATTAGATAATAGCGTTATATCAGCTTCAAAGACAATAGCTAAGAAAATAAAGGAAAGATTTAAAGTTGAATTTACTTTTGAGGATATACTATATATTTCATACATTATAGGAAATAATCATATTGAAATAAAGGAACTTGATGATAGTGGTATATCTGTTGAGCAAATGGTTATTCATGCAATAGATAAAATAAAAAATGAATATGATATAGATTTCTTTAGAGATGGAACCTTATTAAAGGGATTAATAAATCATTTATATACTTCATATTCTAGATATTGTTTAAATGTAACTTTAGATAATCCACTTATTAATCTTATTAAGTCAAAGTATATAGAAGCATATAATTATTCAATATTATTTAGTAAAGTGTTTAAGGAAGAGTATGGAATTAGTATGACAGAAGAGGATATCGGATATATAGCTCTTCATTTTGCAGCATCTCTTGAGAGATATATTATGAATAATAGTCTGAAGGCGATTATTGTTTGTAGTAGTGGTGTAGGAACGGCAGAACTTTTAAAAACAAGAATTACAAAGAAGTTTCAAAATATAGCTATTAAGGGAGTATATCCTGCTTATATACTAGATTCACTTGAATTATCAGATATAGATTTAATAATATCCACTGTAAACTTAGAAGGAGTAAATTTAGAGAAGGAAGTTATAAATGTATCTCCATTACTTACAGATGAGGATGAAGAAAAGATAAATGAACATGTAAAAAAGCAAAGAGATTATGACTATCTTCAAAATCTAATGTCAGATGATTTGTTTTTTACAAATATAGAGGCAAGTTCTAAGGAAGAAGTAATAGAGATTATGACTAAAGCCATGATTGAAAGAGATATTATTACGGAAGAAACCAAGGAACAGATATTAAAGAGAGAAGAAATGTCTTCTACTGAAATAACTAATCTTGTTGCAATACCTCATTGTATAGCTAAAGAAAATAAAAATTCAGTTTTAGCTATTGGAATATTAAAAAGACCAATTATGTGGGACAAGTCTCAGGTTCAAATAGTATTTTTGGGAGTTTTAGACCCTCAGGTAAAGCAAAACAGAAAGGTATTTTCAATGTTATATAAACTTACGAAAAAGGTTGATAAGATCAAAGAATTAGTTAATATAGATGAACTTTCTTACTTTAAGAAAAAATTATTTAAATAGAAAAGGTGTAATTATGAATTTTAAAGATAAAATTGTATATCAAATATATCCTAAATCATTTAAAGATACTAATGGTAATGGAGTAGGAGATTTAAGAGGTGTAATAGAAAAGCTTGATTATATAAAGGAGTTAGGAGCTGATTATATTTGGCTTACACCATTTTATTGCTCTCCTCAGAAAGATAATGGATATGATATTTCTGATTATTATAATATAGATCCTATGTATGGAACTATGGATGACTTTGAGGAACTATCAAGAGAGTGCAAGAAAAGAGGAATAGATTTAATGCTTGATATGGTATTTAATCATACCTCTACTGAGCATGAATGGTTTAAGAGAGCATTAAAGGGAGAAAAGAAGTACAAGGATTATTATATATTTAAAAAAGGAAAGGCTAATGGTGAACCACCTACAAACTGGGAATCTAAGTTTGGTGGTAATGCATGGGAATATGTAGAGGAGCTTGGAGAATACTACCTACATCTATTTGATGTAACTCAGGCAGATTTAAATTGGGATAATCCAGAGTTAAGAGAAGAAATTTATAAGGTGGTAAATTTTTGGATAGATAAAGGGGTAAGAGGTTTCAGATTAGATGTTATAAATCTTATATCTAAGGAATCAACATTTGAGGATGATAACATAGGGGATGGAAGAAGATTCTATACAGATGGTCCTAATATACATAAATATTTGAAAGAATTAAATGAAAATACATTTGGAAGAGATGAAAATATAATTACTGTTGGTGAAATGTCATCCACAACTATTGAAAATTGTTTAAAATATTCAAATCCAGATGAGAAAGAACTGTCTATGGTTTTTAATTTTCATCATTTAAAGGTAGACTATATTAATGGAAACAAGTGGGATATAAAAGATTTTGACTTTATGGAGTTAAAGGAATTATTCAATAAATGGCAAACTGAAATGATAAATGGAAATGGATGCACTGCTGTATTTTGGTGTAATCATGATCAGCAAAGAATAAATTCTAGATTCTGTGATGTTAAGAATTATCATAGAGAATCTTCAACAATGTTAGCTAATGCTATTCATTTAATGAGTGGTGTTCCATACATATATCAAGGTGAAGAAATAGGAATGACAAATCCAGAGTTTACTTCAATATCTCAGTATGTTGACGTAGAATCAATAAACTTCTTTAATATGAAAAAGGAAGAAGGAGTAGATGAAGAGGGGATTTTAGATATATTAAGAAAAAGATCTAGAGATAACTCTAGAACTCCTATGCAGTGGGATGAAAGTGAAAATTCAGGATTTACAGAAGGAAAACCATGGATAAGCCTATCACCTAACTATAAGGATATCAATGTTAAAAAGGCATTAAGTGATAATAAATCTATATATTATTATTATAAAAAACTTATAGAAATAAGAAAAAGTGAAGCTGTTATTAGAGATGGTGATTATAAATTATTATTAAAGGAAAATGATAAGGTTTATGCATATGAAAGAAGCTTAAATAATGAAAGAATAATTTCCGTTAATAATTTCTATGGAGAAGAATGTATTATAAACTTAGCAGATGAAATTAAACATAATGGTAATTTCGATATTTTAATTTCAAATTATGACTTTAATCATAATGATTTAAGTAATATTAAGCTAAGACCATATGAAGCTTTTGCTATAAAATTAAAGTAGTATTGACAAAATATACTATTAGAGTTATTATTTAAGAAATTGAATAAGTAATAGAGGTAGAGGCGCTGGTTATTAAGAGTAATCTATAGGAGTGGGCACACTATGATAATAGATGAAAGGAATGCTAGCCGAAGGAGATAGAGGCAAAACTATTTTCTGGGTATGCAAATAATATTTGTATAACTGTCACGTAAGTGGAGGGCTACACAGATTTAAATATCTATATGTATAATCTATTAGTATAAATACTCTACCCATCATTGTTTTAATGATGGGTATTATTTTTTAAATAGATTTGCCCTTACCTTAATAAATAGGGGGTAAGAAATATGAAAGTAAAAGGACTTTGGGTGCCAGTTGTGACACCATTTGAAAATGATGAATTAGATATGGTATCTTATGAAAAGTTGGTAAATCATTATATAAATGAAGGGGTACATGGCTTAATGCCATTAGGTACAACTGGTGAAACACCAACTCTTTCAGAAAAGGAATATGAAGAGATAGTATCTAAAACAATGGAAGTGGTAAATGGAAGAGTACCTGTAATAATTGGACTAGGTGGAAATTGTACAAGAAGTGTAATTGATAAATTGAAAGTTGCTGAAAGGCATAAGGTACAAGGAATACTATCTGTAAGTCCATATTATAATAGACCAGATCAAAGGGGAATATATGAGCACTTCAAGAAAATATCTGAAAGTACTGATTTAGATATTGTATTATATAATATTCCATATAGGACTGGAAGAAACATGGAAAATGAAACGATCCTAAAATTATCAGAAGAGAAAAATATAGTTGGGGTAAAAGATGCATCTGGAGATTTTAATAAAACTATAGAGCTTTTGTTAAATAAGCCAGATGAGTTTAGTGTATTATCAGGAGAAGATAATTTGTTTTATAGTTCATTATTGCTAGGTGGGGATGGTGGAGTAACAGCATCAGCACATTTAAAAACTAGAGATTTTATAAAAGTGTATGATTATATACAAAATAATGATTCGAAAGCGGCTTTAGAAATATGGAAGGAGATTTCTCCTATGATTCCTTTACTATTTAAAGAGCCTAATCCAACACCTATAAAATATATGTTAAAGAAAATAGGATTAATTAATTCTGATGAAGTTAGACTACCATTAGTACCAATATCACAAGAATTAAGAAATGAATTAGATAGTAATATTGTGTTATAAGAAAGAAAGGTATTTCGTCCTAAAGGATGAAATACCTTTTGTTTAATTGGTGGATGGAGTTTATGAGAATTATTAAAGTTGGTATACTATTAGTAAATAAAAACTAATGAGAGAGGTATTTATATTATGAAATATGGGTATTATAAATCTCCAATTGGAATAATTGAAATAAAAGAGGAAGATGGATATATTATATCTACAGGTTTTGTAGAAACTATGAAAAGTGAGGATGAAAGTGAGGAAATTTCAAGATGTAAGATACAGCTTGAAGAGTATTTTCAAGGGAAAAGAAAGAACTTTGATATAAAGATAAAGTATACTGTAGGAACTGAATTTCAAAGAAAAGTTTGGGATAAGCTAAAAGAGATTAGTTATGGAGAAAAAGTTTCATATAAGCATATAGCTAAAGAAATAGGGAATGAAAAGGCATCAAGAGCAGTTGGTGGTGCTAATAATAAAAACCCAATAGGAATTATAATTCCTTGTCATAGGGTTGTAGGGTCAAATAGTAAGTTAGTTGGATATGCTGGTGGATTAGATAAAAAGCAATATTTATTAGAATTAGAAAGTAAACATAAATAGTATTTTTTTAATGGGGTTATACTTATAATATAGAAAGTATGTTTGTAAGGAGAATTTGCATGATTGAGAGAATTGAAGAGATAACCTTATATGTAAAAGATCAAGAGGTATCAAAAGAATTTTGGACAAAGAAGATAGGTTTTATAGTAAAGGAGGAGCATCCATTGGGGCCTAATATGAAATGGGTTGAGGTAGGTCCTGCAAATGATGAGTCTACGAATATAGTACTCTATGATATTAATAAAATGTCTATAAAGAATAAGATTATAGATGTTAGTCATCCTTCTTTATTATTTAAGGCAGTAAAAATAGAAGAAACATATAAAAAGTTTAAAGAAAGAGGAATTAAGGTAGGTGAATTTTTAGAATTACCAACTGGAAGAATGTTCACCTTTAAGGATCCTGATGGAAATAGTTATATAGTTAGGGAAGATAATAAAGGAGTTATGCTTCATTAGCAAAGTGTAAAAAGAGAAATCTATTTGGTTTCTCTTTTTTGTATGTAGGTAGACAAGTTATAGATAACTTCAGCATTTAAGTAATATATAAATTTATTTATATTAATATATAAAGGTGGTATAATAGGTGTTTGGTTAAGGGGATGATTATGAAAGTAGGTTATTAAAAGAACTGCTAAAACATTAAGTGAGGTTTAGAATGAAAGGACTAGAAGATATAACTTTAAATGCAGCAAAATTCTATAAAAGAAGAAGAAATAATTGGAGATTAAATTATCACTTAGAAGCACCATTTGGTCTTATAAATGATCCTAATGGATTAGCCCAATATAAGGGGAAATATTATATATTCTTTCAATGGAATCCCTTTGGATGTGAACATAAATTTAAACATTGGGGACTATTTACTACAGAGGATTTTATTAATTATTCATACCCTAAAGCGGTATTAGCTCCTAATAATAGGTATGATAAAAATGGAGTGTATTCAGGGAGTGGATATGCTATGGAAGATAGACTAGAGCTTTTATATACAGGGAATGTTAAAAATAAGTACGGAAAAAGAGAATCTTATCAATGTAGAGCAATATGTGATGAGTATGGTAACGTAGAGAAAAAAGGGATAGTTGTAGGTAAAATACCTAAGGGATATACAGCCCATTTTAGAGACCCTAAGATATTTGAGAGAAATGGTAAATATTATTTTGTTATTGGTGCTCAGACAAAAGATTTAAAAGGTAGGGCACTTTTATACAGTTCAGAGAATTTTGAAAAGTGGAATTATGAAGGTGAAATAAAGACTTCATATGATGACTTTGGATACATATGGGAATGTCCAGCCTTACTTAATATAGAAGGAAAGGATGTCTTAATATTTTCACCTCAAGGTTTAGAAAGAGAAGAATTTAGATATCAAAATATATATCAAGCAGGATATATAGTTGGTGAATTAAATTTTGATACATTAGAGTTTAATCATGGAGAGTTTAAGGAGTTAGACTTTGGCACTGATTTTTATGCTCCACAAAGTTTTAAAGATGAAAAAGGTAGAGAAATAATGCTTGGATGGATGGGGTTACCTGAGGAGGAGCAATATCATCCAACAGGAAATAAAGGATGGGTACATTGCTTAACCATGCCAAGAGAGTTAAAGCTTATAGATGGTAAGCTAATTCAAAAACCTTTAATAGAAATGAAGGAACTAAGAAAAGGTAAGATAGAAAGCTTAGAAAAGGTAGAAATAGTATCTTGGAAAAGTGATAATGTTAGAGAAAATTCTTATGAGCTTGTTTTAGATGTGGAAAAATGCGAAGCATCGATTTTGGAAATAAGGCTAGCCCTTGGAGAAAGAGAATATACATCATTAAAAATAGATTTTACTAATAATTATGGAATATTTGATAACAGTGCAATGGCAAAAGGATTAAAAAGTGTTAGAAAGTTTAAACTAAATAATTTTAATGATAAAATTAAGATTCATATGTTTATGGATAAATCTGCTGTGGAGATATTCTTAAATGATGGAGAAACTGTTGTTTCAAGTAGAATTTATCCTAAGGAAGGTAGTACTGGACTAGAATTTATATCTTATGAGGGAAAAGTTAAAATTGATAAATTAGATATCTGGAGTTTAGAGGCATTTAAGTTTGATGAGTAAAGTATTATGTATGGTGATATTAATATTTAATAGAGGCAGCGACGGAGAATATAGATTTGAATAAAATTAGCAAGGATGATATAATTCATTTTGGTTTTGCAACAGGATTTTAGAAGATTTGGAGGGGAGATAAAATGGCAAAGAAAACTACAAGTAATACTAATGATTTCCTTTTTCAAGTAAAGAAGAATACTTCTCATAAAATTTATCCATTACTTGTTGATTTGGTTAATGAAGGAAGACAAGATTTAGCAGAGATAATCACAAAGATAGATTATCTTTTAGAATATACAAGTACATGTATAAAACAGAAAGATTTTAGAGAAGCAAAGGAATCTATAAAAAAAGTTGAAGATAGAATGAAAATTCTAAAGGATAATAATGTTGATACAGATTATTTAGATTATTTATATGAAGGTATAAAGAAAAAGATAAAATAAAGATGAACTACTCATTTATGGGTAGTTCATCTTTATTTGTTTCTTGAAAAATATGGTATTATATTAGTGAAAGGAATAAAAGGGAAAGGGGAATATTTATGAATAAAGTGGACGAAATAATAAATAATATGGAAAAAATTATGGTTGGAAAGAGGAAAGTAATAGAGAGAATAGTAATTGCTTTACTTACCAATGGACATGTTCTTATAGAAGATGTTCCTGGAGTGGGGAAGACACAATGCGTTGGTGCTTTGGCAAAGTCTGTATCAGGAACTTTTAATAGGGTTCAATTTACTCCAGATGTAATGGCATCAGATATTACCGGGTTTACAATGTATAATCCTTCTATAGGAAAGTTTATTTATAAATCAGGAGCAGCAAGTTGTAACTTTTTACTGGGTGATGAAATTAATAGAGCATCAGCAAAGACGCAATCTAGTCTTTTAGAAGTAATGGAAGAAAGGCAAGTTACAATAGATGGGGTTACAAGAAAGGTACCAGAACCATTTATGGTTTTAGCTACACAAAATCCTATTGAGAGTAAAGGGACTAATAAATTACCTGAAGCCCAAATGGATAGATTTCTATTTAAGCTTTCTATAGGATATCCAACTAAATCAGGAGAGAAGGAAATACTTGATAGATTTGCAGGTGAAAATCCATTAAATAATCTTGGAGCCGTAGTTACAACCGAAGATATAATTAGTATGCAGAAGGAAATTGAAGAAGTTAGAGTAAGTGATAATATAAAGGATTTAATTATTAATATAGTTACTTCAACAAGAAATAACCCTAAAATAACTTTAGGGGCTAGTCCAAGAGGAAGCTTACAATTACTAAAAGCATCAAAGGCAGTAGCTTATTTACAAGGAAGGGATTATGTAATTCCAGAGGATGTAAAGGAAGTTAGCGTTGATGTTTTATCTCATAGAATAATTTTATCTTCTGGTGCAAGAGTAAAGGGGCAAAATTCTTCAGATATAGTTTTAGAGTGTGTAAATAATGCTATAAAAAATACTAGCAAGGTGTTAAATGGGTAATTGGATTTCATATATAATAATTTTAATTTTATCCTATATTTTTACCTATATCTTTGAATTAAAAGAGAATTATGTATTACTATACATGATTATAATTGCACCTATTCTTGATGGATTATTATTTATTTACTTTAGAAGGGTTTTAGATGCTAAGGTTACGTGTGAAGTTGATAGTGTTGAAAAGAATAATTGTTTTTTATGCAATGTAGAGATAGAGAATCATGGGTGGGTACCAATACCTTTTGTAGATTATGAAATTAACTATAATAACAATGTTATTTCAGATAAAAATAATATAACAAGACTATCAATAGGAGGAAGAGAAAAAGAAGAATTAGAAATAAGTTTTAAGGCTATTCATAGAGGCATTGGTGAAATTGAACTTTCATCAATATGTATAAGAAGCTTGCTAGGGTTATTTAAAAAGAATCTTGAGAGTGAAGAATGTATAAATAAAATAGCCATTTTACCATCATTAATAGAGTTAGATGGTAGTGATTATTTAGTTGATAATAAATTTGAAGAATCACAAGAGGATGATGGAGAAACAAATTTAATAGTTGGTGAACCAGGATATGAATTCAAAGAGTATTCAGAGGGAGATCCTTTAAATCGAGTTAATTGGAAGTTATCATCAAAAAAGAATATATTAATGATTAGAAAAAGCATAAGTAATGATGTTAATAAAAAAGTAGTGATTTTAGATCCTCTTATCTTAAAGTCTAAGAATGTGGAATTAATTGGAGATTTAATTATAGAAAGTTTTATAAGTATTATAAACTTATTTATGAACAGTGACTTAGAAATGGATATTGTTATAAGGGAAATGACTGGATGGAGAATACTTTCATCAAGTGATATGGAAAACATAGTTTGGTTACAAAACTATTTTAGTTCCTATGAGTTTATATATTCTAAAAATGATAGATTTAGAAAATTAGCTTTAAATGAAGATAAAAAATCTGATTATATAATTTTTACAGATAATAAAGATAATGAACTTGGAGAGCTTGTAAGATCTTTGGAAGTTAGAAATGATAGGGTTATAGTTGTTAGTAATGATAAAAGAAAAGCCTTCGAGGAAGAGCTATACTTAAAAATGGATTATAGCTTGGAAAGGATATGATATGAGGGAATTTAAAAATCATTTATTAGATAATATGCTATCCTTTTTCTTCATACTTATTGGAAGTGAGATTTTATTTTATTCAATCTATAGAAGGTTTAATATATTTTATTCAATTATAATTGGAGTCTTAGTTCTAGGATATTTCAGTTTATATAAGTTGGTAGTTGATTGGAAAAGAAGGGGGATATTCTTATACTTAGTAGTTGGTATATTATCTATAGGAATTACTTATTTTTTAGTTAGTGTTAGTGATTTAATGGTAGAAGAAACCTTTTATCAATGGGCATTTGGTGGTGGTGGAGTAGTAGGAGATTATTTAGGATATATATTTGGTGCAATTGTTTTGATATCTTTTACCTTTTCATCTTTAGGATACTATTTTACAGTAAATATTTCTAGAAAGCCTATGGTATTTCTTATGTCCCTTATAGTATTAGTTTCTTATATAAAAGGTGCATATCTTCAAAGAACTTTATTCACTAATATTGTAGTATTTCTATTTATAATTTTAATAATTTCTCTATTTATTGAAGGAACAAAAAAAGATGGGCTATCAATAGATAAGATAATAAATATAAAGAAAAAAGATTATTTTAAGGTTACGGTAGCCTTTTGCGGATTAATTTTTTTTATAGCATACTTTTTGCCGATGCCAGATAGATTACCTCGAAATGAGTTTCTTGATAATGTAAGAAGAATTACAAATTCATACATGGGTACATCAAACCTTTCTGGATTCAATGTAAAGGAGAATTCTATTAGAGAAATAAATCAATCTACAAGGATAAATTCAAATAATATTGTTTATACAGTGCAAGGAGAAGATGTACGGTATTTAATAGACCATTCATTTGATAAATTTGAAAATGGAATGTGGCAATATAAAACAGAGGACTTTAAAACTGGTGAGCTAATTATGTCCCCTTATAAAAAATATGAAATTGATTCTGGCATTTATTTTTTAGGAAAAATAGATAAAGGTAACAAGGATTATGGTAATTTAATCAAAAAAAGAGATGATAAATTATATAAAAAGTTATCAATTCAAAAAAATGATAGTGATAGCTATTATTTATCCCATCCTTCTAATACTTTGTCAGCTGAAATCTCAAGTTTAGATGGTGAAGTAAGATACTTGTATTTAAACCAATTTGAACAGTTATTTTTAAGTGATGAAAGTTTTAGAAATGGTGAAGTTTATAATATTGAATATATAAATGATGAACCATCAGAAAACACAGCTGAAGAGGCATTAATGAAATATATGAATTTAGATAGATACAATGGATTAATGCTTGAGGGTGGAGTAAGTAATAAATGTGAGTATAGTGATTTGATAGATGAGGTATATCTTGATATAGAGGATGATGTTACTGATAGAATGAAAAATCTAGCTAATGAATTAACTAAGGATAAGGAATCTAATTATGATAAGGCAGCTAGTATTAGGGATTTCTTTTTATCAGGGGAGTATGTATATAGTTTAGAGTTACCTGTAAATAGAGAAAAGGGAAGTTATATTGATTACTTTATATTTGAAGGGAAAGAAGGATATTGCGTTCAATATGCAACAGCCATGACTTTACTTTGTAGAGCAAGTGGAATTCCTGCAAGGTATGCAGAGGGATATCTTGTTACAGAAAAAGGTGAAAATGGAAATTATGTAGTAAGAGAGTCGGATGGACATGCATTTGTACAAGTTTTTATACCAGGGTATGGTTGGAAAATATTTGATCCAACACCATCTTCAGAGGATGGAGAAGTAGATGGTATTAAAGAAAATAATGCAGGTAGTGGTGGTAGCCTTTCAGGATTAAAGGTTAGCTTTACATTATTTGTGTTAGGTGTTTTATTTATAATACTTATTGTTGGACTTGTATACTTAATTTTATATTTAACTAAACGAAATAGATTTTTATATAGAATTAAGAAGTACAATAAGGAAGAAAGCTTTGAAGCCTTAATAAAGGATAGTATTGAGTTGCTTGGAAAAGTAGATATAGAACCCTATGCAGGGGAAACTGAACTTATATTTGCTCAAAGGGTAGAATCACATATAGATGTTGGCTTTTTAAACTTGATGAAGAGTTATTATGAATATAAGTATGCATTTAAAGAGGTGTTTAAGAAAGATTTAGAAGAAGCATATAGGGTTAATAAGGAAATTCATGATTATATAAAAAGATAAGGAAAACAGGAGGTGATTTCCACCTCCTGTTTTCTTTCCTCATTATCATGAAAATTAACGCCTATGTCTATGACGACTATGTCTGTTAATATCAGAATCACCATTATTCATAGGATTATTCATGCCGTTCATTCCACCTTGATTTCCCATGAACATATCCATTAAAGGATTACTCATACCATTGTTCATACCATTATTCATCCCACCATTCATACCGTTCATGTTGTTGTTCATGTTGTTCATACCATTCATACCGTTCATATTAGGGGATTGTCCTTGTTGAGACATCATGTTGTTGAGCATATCCATTAGTGGGTTATTATTATTCATATTTCCACCATTGTTTCCCATAGGATTATTCATATTATTCATGGGATTTCCATTACCTCTGTTCATGTTTTGCATCATACTCATGAGAGGATTCATATTATTGTTATTATTATTTCTTCCACCATTCATACCGCCCATTAACATACTTAGAAGTGGGTTTCCGCCACCCATCATAGGGTTATTACCCCCCATCATAGGATTACCTCCACCTCTATTGCCCATAAGCATACTCATTAGTGGATTTCCTCCCATCATTCCACCACCAGGGCCCATTCCACCCATCATGTTGCCAAATAACATGTTTAATAAAGGATTCATATTTTCACCTCAATACAGTTATTACTGTTTCTATATACTATTTAAATACTAGGGGTTTTGATACACAAAGAATGATTTTATCACTTTAAATATATATTATTAAAGAGGTATAATATATAGAGAAGGCGTGGTGGACATTTATTTTGCTTGTTCCGTCGCTACGCTCCAAGTCACAGCAAAACAAATATCCACCACACTCGTACTAAAAGTAATTAATTAAACTAATATTTGGGAGGTTATAAAGCATATGAAAAACTTTCATTATTCAATACCAACAGAAGTTTATTTTGGAAAGGGTCAAATTAAAAATTTAGGAAAAGAATTAATTAAGTATGGTAAAAAAGTACTTATGGTTTACGGTGGAGGAAGTATTAAGAAAATAGGATTATATGATGATGTTAAAAGAATTTGTGGTGAAAATAACATAGAGTGTTTTGAATTGTCAGGTGTAGAGCCTAATCCAAGAATTACAAGTGTTAGAGAAGGAATTAAAATTTGTAGAGAAAATAGCATAGATATGGTTTTAGCTGTTGGAGGAGGAAGTACAATAGATTGTACAAAAGTTATTGCAGCAGGAGTAAATTATGATGGTGATCCATGGGATATTGTTATGGATCCAAGTAAAATAGGGGAAGTATTACCTATATTAAGTATTCTTACATTGTCAGCAACAGGTTCAGAAATGGATGCCTTTGCGGTAATTTCAGATACCCAAAGTAATAATAAAATAGGACTTGGACATGAAAAAATGAAGCCAAGAGTATCAATACTTGATCCAGAATACACATACTCTGTTCCAAAGAACCAAACAGCAGCAGGTACAGCAGATATAATGAGTCACATATTTGAGGTGTATTTTAATACGACTGAAGGCACATTCATGCAAGATAGATTATGTGAAGGATTATTAAAAACTTGTATTAAGTATGGAAAAATAGCAATTGAGGATCCTAAAAACTATGAGGCTAGAGCTAACCTTATGTGGACATCAAGCTGGGCTATAAATGGGTTATTAACATATGGTAGAGGCGGGGAATGGAGTGTTCACCCTATGGAGCATGAATTAAGTGCTTTCTATGATATAACTCATGGAGTGGGATTAGCTATACTTACTCCACATTGGATGGAATATGTACTTAGTGATAAAACATTAGATAAGTTTGTTGAGTATGGCGTTAATGTTTGGGGAATAAATCCAGGTCTTGATAAAAACGATATTGCTCATATGGCAATAGAAAAAACAAGAGAGTTCTTTAAGGAATTAGGAATACCATCATCATTAGGTGAGTTAGGAATTGGCGAAGAAAAACTAGAAATAATGGCTAAACAGGCAGTTAGATTTGATCTAGATAAAGGATATATGCCTTTAGATTGGGAAGATGTTTATTATATTTATAAAAGAGCCTTATAAATTTACGGGAGAAATTGCTTTGCAGTTTCTCCTTAATTATTCCTAGATTGTAAACTGATAATACAAAATGAGTTGACAATGGCTTATTCCAATATTATACTTAACAAGAAAAAAGTTTTAGGGGGCATTAAAATGAGGTTATCTGTTAGGGAAATGATAATGGTTGGAGTTGGAGCAGCATTAATGGCTGTATTTTCTCAATTATCAATACCATTACCATCAGTACCACTAACTTTACAGGTTTTTGGGGTTGTAATTATATCTGTTATATTAGGAAAGAAATTGGGGACCTTGTCCATTATTGTATTTATGTTGTTAGGTGCTATAGGGCTACCTGTATTCGCTAGTTTTACTGGTGGATTAAATATAATAACTGGAGCCACAGGAGGATATATAATAGGATTTGTATTTATGGCTTTTATTATTGGATATTTTATAGAAAAAGATAAGAAGTCTTTAGCTTTTATAGGAGCATACCTTGGGTTAGCTGTGGATTATGTATTTGGAGTGCTTCAGCTTAAGCTATTAATGGGCCTCACTTTAGAAGGGGCATTAGTAGCTGGATTATATCCATTTATAATTAAGGATTTAATTTTAACAGCTTTAGGAGTAATGGTAGCATTATCTATAAGAAATAGAGTTGTTAGAGTGATAAGGGTAAAATAAAAGGCATACATTAGACAATGCATGCCCCATATAAGTAATTTTAACCCGGCTACTTCTTCGTTATGGAAAAACTACTATCTTGGCCGGTATTTTATAAAAGTTGTGTTGATTACCTTCTAAATGAGTAGTCAAATTTAAAACTTTTAAATTACTTACATTATTATAATTCCACAAAGAATTATTTTTATTCTAAAAAGGAAGGGTACTTTTGAAAAAATTATTTTTTAAAAATACCCTTCTTTTTTATGCATAGGAAAATATAAAATCAAGCAAAATAAATGTCCGCCTAACCTTTTTTAGTTAATTATTTGTAAAGTAGATGAAAGAGTTGTTATAATGAATTTGTTGGTTAGAATTGAGAAAGGGGTGATATTAGTGATTTTTTCTACACTTGAAATTAATGATAGTGATCCAATATATATTCAATTGGAAAGACATATCATAGATGGAATAAAAAAAGGTGATTTAAAAAAGGATAGTAAGTTACCATCCACAAGAGAAGTAAGTAATTATCTAAAAATAAGTAGAAATTCAGTAATATCTGCATATGAAAATCTAGAAAGCAAAGGGTATATTCTAACTAAGAGAGGAAAGGGAACTTTTATAGCTGTTGAAGGAGAAAAGCAGGTATATGAGTATAATGTTGAATGGGATAACCTAGTTAATAAATATGGGAAGGTATTAAGAGAAAAGGATATTATTAAAAGTGAACCTAAATTTAAAAGAGGTATGATATCATTTAAGTCTATTGCGCCAGAAAGTGAACTATTTAACTTGGAAGATTTTAAAAGGGCTTTAATGGATTCTTGGACTTACGAAGAGGTTCATTTGTTAAATTATGGATATGCAAAAGGGTACCAACCCTTAATTGATTATTTGTTTGAATATATGGAAGAAAAGGGCGTTAGTAAAGAAAATAAAGATATATTAATAACCAATGGTTTTACAGAGGGATTTGATATTATACTAGCATCATTAACTTCTCCAGGAGATGTTATTTTATGTGAGGAACCAACTAATAATACAGCTCTTAAAGTTATGGAGGCTTATGGTCTGAAGGTTGTTGGGGTTCCAATGGATAAGGATGGAATGGTAATAGAGGATTTAAATAAGACATTACAGTTATATAGCCCTAAATTGGCATATTTAATTCCTTCGTATAATAATCCAACAGGGATAGTAATGAACTCTGAAAGAAGAAAAGAAATATATAAGATTTTTAGAGAACACTCCATTCCAATAATAGAAAATGGGTTTAACGAGGAATTATTGTATTCAAGTTCTCCTTTAGAGCCTTTAGCAGCCTTAAGTGGAAGGGGAAATGGTGTAGTTTATATAGGAAGCTTATCAAAGGTTTTATTTCCTGGGTTAAGAATTGGTTGGATAATGGGAGATAAGAAACTTATTGATATCTTAGAAAGTGTGAAAAGAGGAAGAACTATACATTCGTCATTTCTAGATCAAAGTGCCTTCTACTACTATTTAAAAAGTGGAGCTTTTACTAGATATATAAAGAATATTAGAAAATATTATAGGAATAAATACAATTTAATAATGGAGATGGTTAATAAGCATATTCCATATGAATATGTTACAGGAGAAGGTGGCTTATATGTATTTATTAAGCTTAAAAATAATATTAGCTCCAGAGAGTTATTGAATCTTTGTTATGAAGATGGAGTATTATTTATGCCAGGAGATTTATTCTATAATAATTCTAAAGGGGAGTCTTCCTTAAGGTTAGGGTTTGGAAGGGTAAGCGATGATGATATAAGAATTGGAATAGAAATAATAGGTAAGAATATAGAGGTATTAATGAAGCAGAAAGGTTTATGAAGGTGAGTTAGGTGACTGAAAAGTTATATTATAAAGATGGATATTTAAAAGAATTTACAGCAAATATAATGGAATATACAAAAGAGGATAATAAGCATTCTGTGGTTTTAGATAGAACTGCATTTTTCCCAGGTGGGGGAGGGCAATGGTGTGACTTAGGATACATTGATGAAATAAGAGTTTTAGATGTAATAGAAGATAAAAATAAGATTTATCATATTTTAGAGAGTGAGCCTAAAAGGACAGAAAATATAAAGTGTACCATTGATTGGAGCAGAAGATTTGATGGAATGCAACAACATTTAGGACAACATTTATTATCAGGATGTTTTTATACATTATTTAATGCAAATACATGTGGAATACATATTGGTAATGAAATAAGTACTGTAGATATTGTAGGAACAATAGAAGAAGAGAAGATAAGAGAAGCTGAAAAAATGGCAAATAGAGTTATTTGCGAAAATCATAAAGTTGAGTTTTTAATGACTAATAGAAAAGAAGCAAAAAAGATGGGACTTAGAAGGGATTTAGCTACTAAAGATGATGAGATTAGAATAGTTAAAATTGATGATATTGATATTAATGCATGTTGTGGAATTCATCCAAATAATACTTTAGACCTTCAATTAATTAAGATAAAAGGCTTTGAAAAGCATAAAGGAAATACAAGAATAACATATCTTACAGGTAGTAGGGCTATAAATGATTACTTACATAGAGATTTTGTTCTAGATAATATATGTTTAAGTTTAAGCTCTGGAACAGATGATGTAGTTAATAGTTTAAGTAAACTTGTAGATAACTACAATTCATTAAAAGGTGATTATAGCAAAGTAAGGGCAAAGTTAGGGGAATACGAGATAAAAGAATTAGTTTCTAATGGGGAGACTATAAAGAATGTTGTTTTAATAAACAAAATTTTTGATAATGAAGAAATGAAAAATCTTAATAAATTAGCAACTGCTATATGTGAAGATGAAAATAGAATAGTTTTATTTGGAACAAGGGATAAAGAAAAGTGTAACCTTTTATTTGCATGTTCAAAGAATATGAAGGGGTTAAATATGGGAGCACTTTTAAAGGATTCTATAACTCTTGTAGATGGTAAAGGTGGAGGAAGCCCTTTATTAGCACAAGGTGGAGGAAAAAATGTTTTAAATTTAGAATGTGCTATAGATTATGCTATTAGAAGATTAAAAGAAAATATTTAAGGTGATACATATGGATATTATGAAAATATTAAACAATGATTTAGAAGGTATGAGTGAAGAGGAGAAGCAGTATGTAAATGTCTTTTCAGAAAAATTAAAAGATAAAATTATAGATGATTTAGTAGAGGTAGAGGAGAATAGAATAATAAGTTTAATTAAAGAAAATAAAGAGGGATATAAGGATTTAATTTATTCTATATATTCAGAGGGAATTAGAGGTTATAAATCGATGAATATACAGTTGCTAATTAACATATATATTGATAAGTGTGGTGATGAAAAATTAATTACTACGATTAATGATATAATTTTGTAGTTTTTTGTAGTCTATATTTTAATAAATAGTAATTAATTTGTAACTACTATTCATACCCTTAAGAACTATAATATTAGTGAAGGAAGTAGTGGAGGTAGTAAAAATGGACAAGTATAGAAGAGCTAGATTAAGTAAAAAGAGAAATTCAAAAAAAATGAAAGTGGTATTAGTAGTGTGCTTTACACTAGTATTATTAATGATACCTACTTTTATATATATTGATTATAGATTAAAGGGTGAAAATCAGATAGTTTCAGCACAACCAGAGCAAGAAGAGGATAATACTGAAAAAGAGCCTGAAAAACCAAAACTAGATAATAGTGGGTACTTAACTTTGGAAGAAGATGAAAATGCAGATAGTGCTCAAATGGTTTCAGAAAATACTAATGGCTTATTAACAGGAACTAAAACTTATCCAGTTAGAACAGATGGCAAAAAAGTTGCATATTTAACTTTCGATGATGGTCCATCAACAACTAATACACCAGAAGTATTAAAGGTACTGGACAAGTATAATGTAAAAGGAACCTTCTTTGTGTTAGGAACTTCTCTTAAGGATAATACACAAGCACAAGAGATATTAAAAACAATAGCTGGAAGTGGACATGCTATAGCAAATCACACATATAGTCATGATTACAAATATTTATATCCTAATAGAGTAATGAACGTTGAAAATATAACTAATGATATAGAAAAGAATAATGCTTTACTTAAAGAGATATTAGGTAAAGATTTTGATACTAAAACAATTAGATTCCCAGGTGGTTACTGGTCTTGGAAGGGCAGACAACCAATGAAAGATAAAATGATTGAAAAAGGTTATTGTAATATTGATTGGAATGCTTTAAATGGTGATGCAGAGGGAAAGAAAAAGGATGCTACAGGATTATTTGAAAAATTAAAGAGTAGCGTAGAGGAATTAGGACCTAATGCAGATAGTGTTGTAATATTAATGCATGATACTTACGGTAAAGAAGAGACAGTAAAAGCATTGCCACAAATAATTGAATATTTACAAGGTAAGGGATTTGAATTTAGAACAATGAAATAAAGTTAATAGAGATAAAAGAGATAATCAGGAGAATTAGGGTAAGAGAGAGAAGGAGAAAACTCAAGCTGGGGCTTGAGTTTTTTTATTTTATATTTGGAGATGGGGCGAATTGTGTGTATATACATATCATAAGTATTAAGGAGAAAATATAAGGAATTAGGAATAAATAAAAAGGAAGATTTATATGTATATAAGGATATGTATAATCTTCTGTAATTACAAGTGATGGAGGAGTAGTTATGGGGAAAGTTATATTTATCAATGAAAGGGTGGAGATTAACATGGATAATATTAGATTTCAAGTTGATAGCATCATAGAAGAATATACAGATGGAAGTTTACCTATAGACCCTGTAGTTATTGCTAAAAAGGTTGGAATACCTATATCACAAGTTAATTTTAAATCTGTAAAAGGGTCAGCTGTTTTAGGTGGGATTAAAAAGAATAAGGAAAATATAAGCATATATATTAATGCAAATGATAGTATGGCAAGAAAGCGATTTACAATTGCACATGAGTTAGGACATTATTTTTTAAATCATATTAATAATAAAGGAGAATTTGTAGATCTTCATAGAGATGTACTAGCTGTTAAGTCGAAAGAAGAACAAGAGGCAAACGAGTTTGCAGGATGTTTACTTATGCCAGAAAAGAAGCTAGTAGAAAAATTTGATCAATTAAGAAAGCTTAATTTTGGGACAGGCATAATTGAAATGGAATTATCAAGAATATTTAAAGTTTCTCAATCAGCTATGAATGTAAGACTTAAAAGATTAAATTTAAAGTAGGTGAATGGGATGGGTGAAGAGAAATATAATGATGGTTTTGAGTATAATGATCCAGAAGAATTAGGACTAGATGATTTAATAAATTTTGATTATGAGACGCCAATTACAAGAACAATATCTGAAAAGGAAAAACAAGAATATAAAGAAACAGATGATAGAATTCAGGTTCTTACTATTTGGAAGGATGAAAAGAAAACAGAACAAAGGATGAAGCAAGGATTATCTTTAGGGATTAGTATAATTCTTGTTATACAAGTTATATTTATAAATGTTGTAGTATGGAAAATTGGAAAGGGAGAAATGGATTTTGATGAATGGACTATAAGATTATTTATTACGGGGATATTTGCAGAAATAGTTGCACTTGTTAAAATAGTAATAAATAATCTTTTTCCTAAGAGTGGTAATAAAGATTTTATGGATTTTATTAATACTTTCTATTTTAATAAGGGAAATAATAATAGTGCTGAAGAAAATAATAAGGTTATACATAAAGAAAAAGGCAACTAAATATACATTATGTATTAATTTAAGGTGAAAGTGGGGATGATTATGCCTTTTGAATGTGTAGAGATAAAGAGCTATATTAATTTCTTAAATATTAATGATGGAAAAAACTTTTATTATGGTGGAAACCAAGAGTGGTTTGAAGATGAGATTAATAGAAAATATGGATGTGCTGCAGTAGCAGCAGCTAATTTATTAGCTTACAAAAGTATTAATGAAGGCATAAAAGAGTTATATGAGTATGAGGATTTTTCTAAAGATAATTTCTTAAAGTATATGAATGAAATTATAAAGTGGACAAAACCAATAGAAAAGGTTGGTATATTAAAACCAAGAGATTTTATAAAAGGATTATATAGCTTTGGAGAAAATAAAGGAATAAAACTTGATTTTGGAGTAAAGTATTTCAACACTAGCTATTATGAATTTTGTTCTTTTATAAAAAAAGCTTTAAGTGAAAATAAGCCTATAGCAATATTAATGCTAAGGAATACAACTTTAAAGGAATTTGATTGGCATTGGATGACAATAACAAAGTATTTTAGAATGGGAAATAAGATAGATATAAATGTATCAACTTGGGGAGAAAAGAGAAATTTAGATTTAGAAAAAGTATATAAACATAGTAGCTATGGAGCTTTAATTTATTTAAAATAGGGGTGTTGTGGATTATATAAATGATATAATTCACTATTTTTTTACATGGACATAATTGACAATATTATTTAATGTAACTAAAATTATCTTTTAGGGAGGGATAAAAATGAGTATAGAAAAAGGTAATATTTCAATCCACACAGAAAATATATTTCCAATAATTAAGAAGTGGTTATATTCAGACAAAGATATCTTCATTAGAGAGCTTATTAGTAACGGATGTGATGCTGTTAGCAAATATAAGAGGCTTGTATCCCTAGGAGAAGCAGAGGGAATCGATGACGAAAAGTTTAAGGTTGTTGTTTCTGTAAACAAAGAAGAAGGTACATTAACTTTCAGCGATAACGGTATAGGGATGACAGATGAAGAGGTAAAAAAATATATTACACAAGTTGCCTTTTCAGGTGCAGAGGATTTTATACAAAAGTATAAAGATAAAATGGGTGAGGGAAATGACATTATTGGTCATTTTGGATTAGGTTTTTATTCAGCTTTTATGGTAGCTAAAAAGGTACAAATAGATACTTTATCATATAAGAAAGAGGCTACCCCTGTAAGATGGATATGTGAAGGTGGAACAGAATATGAAATGGGAGATTCTGATTCTAGAGAAACTAGGGGTACAACAATAACTCTATTCCTTGATGATGAAAGCAAAGAATTCTTAGAATACTATAAGGTAAGAGGTATTATTGAAAAGTATTGTTCATTCTTACCAACAGAAATATTCTTAATCAATGTAGATGAAGAAAAGAAAAAGTCAGAAGAAGATAAGGATAAGGATGGAGAACCAACTCCTCTAAATGATACAAATCCTTTATGGCTTAAGAAGCCAAGTGAATGTACAGATGAAGAGTACAAAGAATTTTACAAACAAGTATTTAATGAATATGAAGACCCATTATTCTGGATTCACTTAAATGTAGATTATCCATTTAACCTTAAAGGAATTTTATATTTCCCTAAGCTTAAGAATGAGTTTGAGCTTATAGAAGGTAAGGTTAAGTTATATAATAACCAAGTATTCGTAGCAGATAACATAAAGGAAGTTATCCCTGAATTCTTATTATTACTTAAGGGAGCAATAGACTGTCCAGATTTACCTTTAAATGTTTCAAGAAGCTTCTTACAAAATGATAGGGATGTAAGTAGAATTTCTAAACATATTGTTAAAAAGGTAGCTGATAAGCTAAATTCAATATTTAATAATGATAGAGATAAGTTTGATGAGTTCTGGGATGATATTCATCTATTTATTAAGTTTGGCTGCTTAAAGGATGAAAGTTTCTATGAAAAGATAAAAGATATAATAGTATTTAAGAATATAGAAGGTAAGCATATTACTTTAAAAGATTACTTAGAAAATGCTAAAGAAAAGCATGAGAATAAAGTGTTCTATGTAAGCAATGAGGAAGAACAATCTCAATATATAAAGTTATTTAAGGAATATGAATTAGATGCACTTATATTAAGTAGTCCAATAGATAATAACTTTATATCTTTCCTTGAATATAAAGATGGTAATGTTAAGTTTACAAGAGTAGACTCTGACCTTTCAGATGTATTAAAGGATAAGGATGCTGAAGAAGATAAAGAAAATAATGAAAAGATTATTGAATTATTTAAATCAGTAATTGGAGATAAGATGAAGGAATATAAGGTAGAGTCATTAAAAAATGAAAAGACTCCAGCTATGGTACTTCTTTCTGAATACTCTAGAAGAATGGCAGAAATGCAAGCTCAATTTGGAGGAATGGGAATGAACATTCCAGAAGAAAAGAGTCTTGTTATCAATGGAAATAACCCAATTATAAAGAAACTTGCATCTATTTCTGATGATGAAAGTAAAAAAGATAAGGTTAATATCATTTGTAAGCAAATTGTTGATTTAGCGTTAATATCTAATAAGTCATTAAATTCAGATGAGCTTGATGAATTTATTAATAGAACTAATGATTTAATGCTTCAAGTTATGGATATTTAATTAAGTAGGAGCTGGTATAGCAGCTCCTATTTCTTTATAATAAAGTTATAAAAATATAGAAGGAGATGAATGCAATGGATATAAAAGTAAATAAGAATTTTTTATTAGATACAGCAAAAGAAATATTAATGTGCGATAGTCCAAGTGGTTTTTGCTATGAAGTTATGGAAAAAGTAAAAAATATTGCAGAAGGATTTGGATATAAATTTGAATATACTAATAAGGGCTGTGGAGTTATAACTATAGAGGGAGAAAGTGATGAGAAAACTATAGGGTTATCAGCCCATGTAGATACTTTAGGAGCTATGGTTAGATCTGTAACTAGTTCTGGTACTTTAAAGTTTACTGTGGTTGGAGGGCCAACAGTACCTACTTTAGATAGTGAGTATTGCAAAATAAGAACAAGAGAAGGAAAAATATATACAGGAACCTTTTTAAGCACTAGTCCTTCAACTCATGTTTATAAGGATGCATCTTCAAAATCTAGAGATGCAGAAAATATGGAAATAAGGATTGACCAGGTAGTTAAGTCTAAAGAAGATGTTAATGCTTTAGGAATCTTTCCAGGAGATTATATTTTTATAGATCCTAAAACTACAGTTACAGAAAGTGGCTTCTTAAAATCAAGATTTATTGATGATAAAGGAAGTGTAGCTTCCTTATTAGCCCTTTTAGAATTATTACATAGAGGGGGAAGAAAGCCTAAATATAAAACAAAGATAATGATTACTGTATATGAGGAGGTTGGTCATGGAGCATCTTATATTCCACAGGATATAACAGAAATGTTAGCTGTTGATATGGGATGTATAGGGGATGATTTAAGCTGTACAGAATATGATGTATCTATCTGTGCTAAGGATTCTGGTGGACCATATGATTATAATATGGTAACTGACCTTGTTAACCTTGCAAAGGAAAATAATTTAGATTATGTGGTAGATATATATCCTCAATATGGATCTGATGTAGGAGCAGCTCTTAGAGGTGGAAATAACATAAGAGGAGCTTTAATTGGGCCTGGAGTTCATGCTTCACATGGTATGGAAAGAACACATTATAGTGCTTTAGAAAATACGGTTAAATTAGTTTATTTATATATAACAAAGTAATAAGAAATACTCCAGTATACTGATACTGGAGTATTTTTTGTACATTTAAAAAGTGGTATAAGGAAAATAAATATATAAAGTCTTTCGAGTATTCTTTACAGAAAATTTAAATTTAATACGTTGTTGAAATAATGAAGATACTATTATAAGATTGCTTTTGTACGCTTTTTAGGGAGGACTTAATTATGAATAAAAAAACTATATTATCAAAAACAGTTCTATTTATATTTATAATACTATTTATAACAACATTTATAAAAATCTTTGGTGAGGAAAACACACTAATAGCAGTAACAACGGTAACAGGCGCCTTAATGTTTTTAGAGAATGATTTAACTTTAAATGCTGTAAGAAATACATTGGTTCTTATTGGGTTTAATATATTTTTAGGAGTAATGGCATATTTAGCTACTAGTAATATGTATTTAGGAGTTTTGATTAACTTTGCAGTAATGTTTATTATTGGATTTACCTTATGTCATAACTTAAAATCTCCTACTTATCTTCCCTTTTCACTTCAATATATTTTTATGTTATCATCACCTGTATCCTTAGATAAGTTACCAAATAGAATTGGTTCCCTTATATTTGGAGCATTAGTAATTATGGGAGCACAACTTATAATAAATAGGGATAAGGTCTCAAAAGCTGGAAATAAGTTATTAACAAGTATATGTGTTAATTTAAATGAGAAAATAAGATTAATTGAAAGAAAAGAGAATACAGAAGAAATAGATAATAGAATAAAAGATGGAATTAGTAAGTTTAGAAAGGTTATATATGATAAGAGGGAAAGGGAGTTCTATTTACCTGAGGAAAGTAGAATTAAACTAGATATATTAGTTGCACTTTCAAGAATAAACCTTATATTAAATGAAGTTAAAAAAAATCAAAATGTAGATATCTTAGAAAAGAAGGTTATTCCTCTTATTGAAAATATTAAAATTTGTTTAGAAGACAAGGGGAATTTAAAAAAATTAGATTCTATTTTTAATGAGATAATTATAGAAGAGGAAATAACAGATTATATATCATTAAAGATAATAAATATTATTGAATTAATAGAAGATGATTTATATAGTTTAATGAAGTTAGAAAAGAAAGACTATAATTTGGTTAAGAGAAGGGAAGAAATCCCGGAAAATTACAAAAGAGCATGGAGATATAGACGTGAAATATCAAGAGACTCATTAAGATTTACATATGGCTTTAGATTAGGGATTGGAATAGCCTTTAGTGCATTTATAGTGAATTTTTTTGGACTTACTGATGGAAGGTGGATATATTTTACTGTGAATTCCATAAATCAACCACAGTATGAGATGTCTAAAAAGAAGAGTTTGGATAGAATTTTAGGAACATTTATTGGGGTAATTATAATTACAATACTTTTTTCAGTATTTAAAGAAACTAGCGTTAGAGGATTAATAATTATGGCAACAGGATATGTATCAAGTTATCTTGTTCAATATAAATATAAAATGATTTGTACAACTGTATCTGCAGTAGGAGCTGCATCTTTAGTAGGAAATGTAGGAGAGCTTGGTGGAGTTAGAATTTTATATGTAATTATTGGAGTAATAATTGCAATGTTAATAAATAAATTTATATTTCCATTTAGCATTAAAGATTCAACAATAAATTTAATTAATACATATAATCATATAGTAGAAAAAATGATTAAAAATGTATCTGATTATATTAATGATGTAACTAAGGATGAAGAAATGAAGAACCTTATATTATATTCAGGATTAATAGAAGAAAGATTAGCTAGTATTAATTCAACTAATGCTTACGATGAACTATCAAAATATCTTACAGAGCAACATCTGTTAGTTATGAATATATATGATTTATATAGATGGATTAGAAAAGATGAGATAAGTAAGGATAAGGTATTGAAATCTATAGAATATATTAAAAATAACAAGGAAACATTCACCAAAGAAAAAATGTTATCAATCCAAAATGAGATAGGAAGTTCTAGTTTTAATAAAGATAAACTTTTATTTATTAGTACAATAGAAGTTTTAGATGGTTTTTCAAGAATAAGAAATATTGATATCAAAATATAGTAAAAATAATGTATAATGTATTTTATAGATAAAACATGGGGGAAAAGGTGTATGATAGAAATTATTTATAGAAATACAGTAGAACAATGGATTGAATGTGCTAGTTTTGCATCTAAAAAATCAAGGGATGAGAAGAAGTTAGATAGACCAAGAGTATTTTTAACTTCAGCTTGTGCAGTTATTTTTGTATTTACAATATTATCAGGTCAAATACCAGTTTCAATTATATTTGGATTATTGGGTATAATATTTTATTTCTTTTATCCAGCATTACTTGAAAAAATGACTAGGAGAGCTTTTAAGAGGATGGCTAATAAAAGAGATTTATTGCCTAATGGGGATATTAAACTCGTTTTAAATGGAGAAAATCTTATTGTAGATATAGAAGAAAAGAGTAGAACAATAAGCATTAAGGATGTAGCAGATGTTACAGAAATATCAGAATGCTTATTTATTGAATTTAAGAATAAGGATGAGATTAGTTTAATAGTTCCTATCAATGCATTTAAGAGTGAAGAGGATGCAATAGAGTTTAAACAAAAATTAAAAGAGAAATAAATTAAAAAGTCACCATACAAAGTAGTATGGTGACTTTTTATTCTAATTTTATATGACAATAGCCAAAGGGATTTTTCTTTAAATACTTTTGGTGATATTCTTCAGCAGGATAGTAATTTTTTAATGGTTCTACCTCGACTACTATTTTTTTATCATATTTTTTTGCTTCTTCTAAAATTTTACTATTTATTATGTTTAGATCATCTCTATCTAAATAATATATTCCAGTCCTATATTGTTTTCCTTTATCATTACCTTGTTTATTTAAGGAAGTAGGGTCAATTATAGAAAAGTATTTATCAATAAGATAATCTAATTTAACCTTAGATTCATCATATAGAATATATACTGCTTCAGCAAATCCTGTATCTGTTTTACAAACAAGTTCATAGGTAGGATTTTTTATATTACCATTTGCATAACCAACTTCTGTTTTTGTTACTCCATTTATTCTAGAAAAGAATTCTTCAACGCCCCAAAAACATCCCCCTGCAAATACAATTTCTTTCATAAACAATACTCCTTTCTTAATAAATTATATTTATTGTTTGTAAAAATTTAAAAAACATGTTTAGTATTAAATAAAAAAGTCGAAAAGTAAAGGAAATGTTAATTAGGGAGAGATAATAATGACTTTAAGTATTGGCAAAGAAAAAGTAGGGGATGGAAGAGAGATTATAGAAATGCTAATTAAAGCTTTTGAAGATGTCGAATATAGCGATAAAAAAGAGCATGAGTTAGTAGAGGCTTTAAGAAAATCAGAAAATTATATCCCAGAACTATCTATAGTAGCAAAAGTAGATAATAAGATTGTTGGATATATTTTATGTACAGAAGTTAATATAATAAATGGGGAAGATACTAATAAAGCCTTAGCAATAGCACCATTTGCAGTATTACCAGAGTACAGAAATGAAAAAATAGGAAGTAAAATGATAAAAAGGGCATTTACTAAGGCTAATAAGCTTGGTTATAAAGGAATAGTTGTTCTAGGGTATAAAAGTATTTTTGAAAAGTATGGATTTAAACCAGCTTGGATTTATGATGTAAAAGCACCCTTTGATGTACCGGAAGATAACTATATGGTTAAGGACATTAAAAAAGGATATTTTGATAATGTAAAAGGAATAGTAGAATATGCTGAAGCCTTTAAGAATTTTTAGAAAAATGCTGTATCAACATTAGTTTGATACAGCATTTATTATTGTATTTTGAATACCACCTGCTATGCGGGTGGTTCTAAAGAGCTTTTAGCGGTGAGTAGAAAGTAAAAAACCTCCG